>Ga0114962_10000014_pt1 | contig 144658 bp, 123 predicted proteins | sample C_130820_MF_Meta_FD_87017 | JGI IMG/M metagenome (GOLD analysis project Ga0114962, IMG submission 87017) | Freshwater microbial communities from Lake Croche, Canada to study carbon cycling - C_130820_MF_MetaG | ecosystem: Environmental > Aquatic > Freshwater > Lake | place: Lake Croche... | reverse complement strand
TCAGCGTAGGGCAAATTACCGATGCCATTGATCAGGAACAATTTGAGGAAGTACTGCAGCACTTGCGCCGCAAGGGGCTTACGCTGCTTGTAGAGATAGGTGATAACGCTTTGTCTGAAAGTCTTTCTGACGGCGCATCTCAAACGGATCATCACTGCGACTTACGTAAAATGAAAGTAGACGATCCCATTCTGACTCTTGCGCGCATTCAAGAGAATCCCGGTTGCAGCTTTGTTGCATGTGATTTAGCCACAGAAGAGGCGCTAGAGTTTGCGCTACAGTCTGGCTGTTCTTATGGCCAAGGGGATGTGCTAGGGGAAAAGCAAGACCGGCGCTCGATTGCCGAGCGCTGGCTCACAAAGTCGAAGCTTAACTAAAACCTTTTTTTCTGGAATTCAGCTTTAGCTAAATTCTTGCTCCAAAGCGTCAGCTACTTCGAAGATATCGCCAACAATACCGTATTTGGCAACGTTAAAAATCGAGGCTTGAGGATCCGTGTTGACGGCTATAATTGTTTCAACATGCTTCATTCCAGCCAAATGCTGAATCGCACCTGATATGCCCATGGCGATGTAGAGCTTGCAAGCAGAAGCTGTTTTCCCAGATTGGCCAACCTGACGGGATTTAGGCAACCACCCCGAATCTGCAATAGGGCGAGAACAGCACAATGTGGCACCCACTTGATCAGCGAGTTCTTTGAACCTAGACAGATTCGCTTCATCACCCAAACCGCGTCCAACAGACATAATAAACGGTACTGTGGTGATATCCACATCGCCACCCGCCGAAACTTCAACATATTCAAGAGGCGTGGTACTAGCTTGAAGGGAAGGCACATCTACCGTCGTGACCGTAGGCGACGCATTCTCTTCGTTGGGCTTGTAGCTGCCTGATCGCACAGCAAGGCACACACAGGAGCGTCCGGGGAAATCAAGTTCTACTGCCACCTTCTGACCATAACCACCTCGCGTGGCCACCCAAGCACCGTCTTCACGTGCAATCTTATATACGTCGGTAGCGAAGCCCAGTTGATCCTTGGCAGCGAGAACAGCAACGTAACCATAGGAATCTACGCTATGTGGAATCAACACGAGCGAAGGTGAATACTTGGCGATCAACGCACGCACTGCTGCCTCGCTCACATCAGGATCAAAATCCTCGACGGGGGCGGTCACCGTAGCAATTTCATCGACGCCTTGCTTTGAAACGGCTGCAACGAATGCATGGGCATGTTTACCGATGAGGCCCACCACCACTTGTTCTCCTGCTCCGCGCAATTCATTTGCAGCAGCCACTAACTCAAGACTTACCGGTCTTAATTCGCCGCGACGGTGTTCGGCAATCACTAAAATTGAAGACATCGTTAACCCCCTGTTGCTTCGCGGATGATTGCGGCCAGCGCTTTTGCTTGAGCTGCAATATCACCAGCAAGAATTTGTGCACGTTGTTTTTCTGGAACATACATGCGGCGAACACGGGAGAGCGAACCCGTCTCACCACAATCGTTTGTTGATAGTCCTATATCTGATGACTCCAGAGTCTCAATAGGTTTTGCTGCGGCCAGTTTCATGCCGCGCAGTGAAGCGTAACGGGGCTTATTAATGCCAAGCTGAATCGTCAGTACAGCAGGGCAAGGCACACGAAGCTCTTGCGACAAGCCGCCTTCTAACTCGCGTTTTAGCACCGCCTCTTTGGCACCCGGCGCGTAATCCAATCTTGCTACCACGGCACTGTGTGCCCATCCTAAAAAGCCTGCTACAGCGATGCCCGTTGCACCATGCGCGTGATCAGAAGACTGCACGCCAGCAAAGAACAAATCTGGAGCTTCTTTTTTTGCTACAGCTGCCAAAGCACGTGCAATCGCTACAGGATCTGAACCTTCCATCGCGTCATCCCAAACGCGAATCGCACGATCAGCACCTTTAGCGAGACATTTACGCAGTGCTTCATCTGCACTATCGGGAGCGATAGTCACACACACCACTTCGACAGAGGTATCGACATGACGTTCTTTGATGAGCATCGCTTCTTCCAGCGAATACTCATCCCATTCATTTAAATCAGGTAGGAAAAAATCTTCTTCAATATCGCGGCCATCGGCGCGAATTTCAAAATCTTCATCCAATGCTATCGCCTGTTTAATGGCAATCAATATCTTCACATCATCTCCTAAGCGGTGACTTCGGCTTCCACCAAATTAATTTCGAGCGCTTCTTCTAGCATCTCCAAAAGCTCTCGTACAACAAACTTTCCTTCATAACCTGTGGTCTTGAGTGCATCCTCAAACATGGTTAAGTCTTTGGGGCAGCTCACGACATACACCTCAAGACCCTCAATCGTTGCCGCCTCACGCATGCGGTTTTGTGCGGGCTTCTCAGAACCCACAGGATCAGGTACCCAGATACGTCCGCCACCTGCCCCACAACAGAATGAATTGTCTTTACAGCGTTTCATCTCAACAAGCTCACAGCCAATTGCTTCAAGCAATTTGCGAGGCGCGTCGTAACCTTTATTAAAACGGCCGAGATGACAGGGGTCATGGAAGGTAACGCGATGCCCTAGTTGCTTCTTAACAGTCAGGCACCCCTCTTCGATCAAGTTCATCACGAATGAGGTGTAATGCTCAATTTCAAACTGCCCTCCAAAATCGGGATACTCATTCTTGATCGTATTGAATGAGTGAGGATCGGTAGTGACCACGCGATTAAAGTCGGCGGATTGCATGGCACTGATATTAGATTCTGCCAAATGCTCATAGAGCCCTTCTTCCCCTACCCGACGAATATCATTTCCTGCATTGGATTCACCATCATAGAGAATGCCAAAATCAATTCCTGCTGCATGCATTAAACGCGCAAACGCTTGGCTGACTTTTTGATTGCGTGGATCAAAGGAGGCGTAATCACCGACAAACCACAATACGTCTACGGGCTCTTTACGTGCATCTTTAACAGGAAATGGCAGAACCTTGGCCCAACCGCCCCGCTTACGACGCGACTCACCAAATGAATTACCCGACTTATGGATGGTCTGCAGAGTCTTTTGCAATAGAGGATCCATATCCCCTTCTTCAACTAAAGCGCGGCGCATTTGAACAATGATGGGCACATGCTCTACCGCAACAGGACAAATCTCTACGCATGCCATACAAGTACGGCAAGCCCATAACGTTTCAGAAGAAACCTGGCCTACCCCAGTGCCGTGCATCGCAAGCTTAGATTGTTCGGGTACAGCCGAATATTCTAGTGCTGAATTTGCCAGTTCACGCAACGACAAGATCACATCGCGAGGAGACAAGGGCCCGCCCGTGGTGCGTGCAGGACACGCCTCATGACATCTGCCACATTTGGTGCACGCATCCAGATGCAAGAGTTGCTTCCAACTCATATCGGTCAGGAAACGATACCCAATCTGTTCTTGGCCCTCAGGTACTTTAGGTAAACGTTGAGCAGGCAAGGGATCGCGCACCACCAAGGAAACAATGGCAGTAAAGATATGCTTAGCCTTGGTGTAGGGTATGAGTGAAATCAGCGTCAGAGCCAGCGCACCATGCGACCACCATATCAACTGTCGCAAAATAACTGCACCTTCGGCGTTTAATCCAAGCGCTCTTAGGGCATAGGCAAATAATGCCCCTACTGGAGACCACCAGCGGATATCCCAAACCTCGGGGCGATCAGCAAGCCATATCATGCGTGCGCCCGACAACACAAAACCAGACACCCCAATAATCACCAAAATCCAAAGGAATAACCAATCTTCAATTCGGTAGTTACTGCGATCGTAATCAGGAGCGTCTGGGGCCCGATCGGGGCGCGCGTAATCCAACTTGGGAGGCTTAATCCAACCGCGGCGGACCATCATATAGATCAGGCCGCCAACCAGTGAAACACCAGCGATATTCATCGCAAGCTTGAACCACAAGTAAAAGTCGCCATACCAATACTTCAAACCAAACAACCGATTGGTAATATCGTATTCAAGCGTAATGATAGAAGTACCAATGAACAGTACCCCAAAACCATAGAAAATGGCCCGATGGGCTATACCGGCATAAGGATCACGACGCACCAGAGTACGATGCGTCGCAATCGCAATCATGCCTTGTTTGATATGGGCATAGTCCCAAACTACACGGGCATCGGGCACACCGCGCAGGTACTTGCGTACCTCGCGATATACACCGTAAATGAAACTCCCTATCGCCGCAAACCCAACCAGGTAGAAAAAACTCACTTCCCATGAAGGAAAATCCTGGAAGAGGATGCGGGTTAACTCATGTGGATCCATCATCCCGCCATCAAGACTCATATTCGATTTCTGGATTCACACCAGGTGAGTGCGGATTACCCCAGATCGCCACTTCACGCTTGTAGGCTTTCGGAAACTGGGCATTGGCTTCTTCAATTTCGCGCGCAACACGGTGTCCTGTGAAGGTAGCATCTGCGATCAATCGAGGCGCTTCTGCGTCACCGATTAAATACACGGCTTTGACACCATTTGCTTCCCACTCTGACTGACGTGCGTTGAGCTCACGGTGCAAGCTGTCATCGGAATGACGACCGGTGACCAAAATCAAAGAATCAAATTCCAACCAGCGATGGGTCTTGTTAGCATCTCGAGGGAATACACCCGGGCCGCGATACGTTCTGCGCGAACCATCACCCCAGATGTTGTAAATTTCCAAGCGACCTTTCTCAATCTTGCTGCAGAAATGATCACCCAACTCTTCTACGTGTAGTTCGTGCAAACGACGCATCATATTGGGGTATTCCAATGTGAAGTGCATGTAGTTAGCAAGGTGCACACCCGAAACGATCGTCACTTCATGGCCTTCGCTCGCAAGCTTTTCAGCCAAGCTTGGCGCCATAAAATAGGTATCCGCATTCAAAATAACCACACGCTTACCGATAGGCTTCTTACCTGAAAACACTTGTTCAGGTGTGAGCTGATCAGGCTGACTGGCATCAGCACCAGGAATCGGATCATGGGTCAGACAGTTGGTGCCGTCGGTATTCCATGAAGAACCTGTGGCGATCACAATCTTCTCAGCACCGTAAGTCAATGCAGCTTCTGCCGTCATAGGTTTTTGACCTAGAGCAACTTGACTCTGCTTGTTCTTTTTCACGAGCTTTCCGATCTGGGTTTCACGGTAATCGCGGTGATAACCCCACTCACCCAAGCCAGGCAAAGTCACCACGCTATTCAAGTGACCACCAATTTTTTCTGCTGTGTCGTACAAGTGAACGGTGTAGCCGCGTTCCATCAAGACACGTGCACACTCAGATCCAGAAGGACCTGCGCCAACGATCAAGACAGAATCTTCTGATCCTTTCTTGGGGAAACGCTCAGGGTGCCATCCACGACGGTACTCTTCACCTGCTGTTGCGTTTTGAGTACAGATCATGGGAGGTCCGCCAATTTCCCAGCGTGATATGCAGACGTTACAACCGATACATACTCGAATGTCATCGACACGGCCTTCTTCTACTTTCTTGGGCAGGAAGGGGTCCGCAATAGAAGGACGCGCGGCACCGATAATATCGGCATAGCCCTTAGTGACAATCTCGGTCATTTTTTCAGGGTCGGTATAGCGGCCTACGCCCAAGACGGGCTTCTTAGCGACTTGCTTGATATAGCGCGTCCAAGGCACTTGATGACCTTGCAGATAGAAACGTGAGGGACCTGCATCCTCGCCCCATTCGGCAATATCACCCACATCCACGTCCCACAAATCAACCAGCGGATCTGCAAGTTCAACAAAGCGCATACCATCTTCTTCAACTTCCACTGAGCCAGGGCCGTATAAGGTATCTACAGCGAAACGTGTGGCAATCGCGCAATCGTTTCCAACCGCTGCGCGTACTTTTTCTAAGGTCTCGATCCAGAAACGTGCACGGTTCTTGAACGATCCACCATATCCATCGGTACGCTTATTGTAATAAGGGGACAAGAACTGTAAGGGCAAGTAGGAGTGGGCACCATATACATAAACAATATCGAAGCCTGCATCGCGGGAACGCAAAGCGGCATCAACGTAGTACTGCTGCACCATTGCGATGTCGCTGAGATCCATTTCACGGCAGTAAGTCAGCGTTTCAAATTCTGAGGCATATTGGCTAGGGCCTCGGGGAGTAGCACGGGACTCCATACAGGGCGCATGCGCACCGCCATACCACATCTCCACTCCTGCCAAAGCACCGAACTGATGAATGTGATCGGTCATGGCGCGCAGATTATGGACATCACCCTTGTCCCAAATACGCGCTGATAAACGATGCGTGTCATCAGACTCGGGGTGAATGGAGCAATATTCGGTGTTAATACCAGCCCAACCACCTTCAGCCTTAATCGAACGGTGCGCTGCTTGGAAGCCAGGTTTATCAGAGCCCGCGCCTATGCAATGTGGCACTTGATAAAAACGATTACGTAAGGTCTTGGGACCGATTTGAACCGGTGTAAACAGAATGTCGTATTTTGGATCTCGTGCCATGAAATATCTCCCCGGGCGGATTATTGGAGTTGATTGTGTTGGGATTATCTTGACGGGGCCGAAGCCCCGCCAATTACAACGAGGGATTACTCTCTAGGTGTTAGTACAAAAAACACTTAAAAATCAGCGTTGTCCATACTCTTGGCCCGGAATCCATTGCGTTCCAGCCAATGGAATACGTGCCATCGCAGCGGCTTCTACCGTGAGCGCCACTAAATCTTCACGCTCCAGATGGTGCACGTTTTGCTTACCGCAGGCACGCGCGATAGTGGTGAGTTCCATATTCACGGTCTTCAGATAATTACGCACACGCTTAGAACCCACGTCGGGCTCCAGACGTTTCTCAAGAATAGGATCTTGTGTGGTGACCCCAACAGGGCACTTACCGGTATGACAGTTATGGCAAAAACCGGGGGCGGTACCTAATTTTTCATAATCCGCCAGCGCCGAATGATGCTCGCCACCCTGCACATAGGTTTCGCTATTGCAACCTAAGGCAAACAAAATACCCTGACCAATGGCAACAGCATCTGCACCCATCGCTAAAGCTTTGGCTACATCTGCGCCTGAGCGAATACCGCCCGAGACAATCAATTGCACCTTACCGATCATATCCAAATCTTCTAGCGCATCTACTGCCTGACGCACAGCTGCAAGAGTAGGGATGCCAACGTTTTCGATAAAGCAGGTCTGCGTAGCTGCAGTTCCTCCTTGCATCCCGTCCACCACCACAACGTCAGCCCCAGCATGCACGGCAAGCTTCACATCATTGAATGTTCGAGTCGCACCCACTTTGACATAGATTGGTTTTTCCCAATTAGTAATTTCTCGTAACTCTTGAATTTTGATGGTGAGATCATCAGGGCCTGTCCAATCTGGATGACGGGAAGCCGAACGCTGGTCAACACCTTCAGGCAAGGTTCGCATCTTCGCGACACGTGGATTAATCTTTTGTCCAAGTAACATCCCACCCCCGCCTGGTTTAGCGCCCTGACCAATCACGACTTCAATGGCATCAGCGCGACGAAGGTCATCGGGATTAAAGCCATAACGCGATGGAAGGCACTGATACACCAGAATTTTGGAAGACTCGCGCTCTTCATTCGTCATACCACCATCACCTGTGGTGGTAGAGGTGCCCACCGCTGTCGCTGCACGACCCAGTGACTCTTTAACGTTTGCAGATAAAGCGCCAAAGCTCATTCCTGCAATCGTAATAGGAATATCAAGTTCAACCGGCTTACTCGCAAAGCGTGTACCCAATATGGTCTTGGTCACACAGCGCTCACGATAGCCCTCCAAGGGATAACGCGACAAAGACGCGCCCAGAAATAACAAATCATCAAAGTGGGGCAATGCGCGTTTAGCGCCGAGACCACGGATTTCATATAAACCGTGGGCTGCCGCATTCTGAATATAATCAATTGTCTTACGGTCATATCCTGCTGAAGCTTCCAGCGAGAGATGTTTACCCTGTGCATTTTTCGGATCCATCAAACTTCTCCTCAATATTCTTGATCAGCGTCGGCATTCCAGTGATACAAAGACCGCGCTGACGCGATCCGCTTAAAACTCTTGGGGTCATGCTTTAGACCTGCTTTGGCGAGTAGCTCTGCTAAGCCAGTAAAGTCTGCTTCTGTCATGGGTTCTTCCTGTGCATCCGCGCCCAAGGACTTGATCTTGCCCTTCACATACAGCACGGCTTCATAAAGAGAATCTCCTAAGGCATCGCCTGCATCTCCACATACTACTAAGCGCCCAGCTTGCGCCATGAAAGCAGAAAAGCTTCCTACATTGCCGTCAACCACGATATCGGCGCCCTTCAGAGAAACGGCACAACGCAAACCCGCATCTCCTTCAATAACCAACAAGCCACCGTGTGCAGATGCACCTGCGGCATTAGAGGCAAATCCTTTGACGCGAATGCTACCGCTCATCATGTTCTCGCCTACACCCGTTCCAGCACTCCCATGAATCACGATATCGGCGAATTTATTCATACCACCCGCGTAGTAACCTGCATTGCCATGAATCTCAACCTTCACAGCCTCATTCACCCCAACCGCAATATTGTGGGCACCGTCAGGGTTCAGCACATTCACAGTCGTCACCCCATTCAAAGGGGCGTGCAATAGTCGATTGACTTCTCGAACCGGCTTGCCTGCCAAATCGACAGTAATTTCACTCATGTTCTCTATCTCCGCTTATATTTTGATCCAGGTATTCAGGTGCGCCACACATACATTTCTTCAGGCGCAGGCTCAAATACATGGGCATTTTTAATATCGGGCAAATGGGCTAAAGAACGAAACTCTGAGGCTATCGCCACGTAATCATCGGTCTCAGCCACTACGGCAGGTTTACAAGCAAAAGGATCACGAATGAGGGCTAACTCATCTTTTGTTCCCATTAAAAAAGTAAAGAAGCCATCAAGCTCATCGAAACCTTTTTGCAAGGCATTTTCAAGAGAGTCACCCTCACGCAGACGCCACTCGAGAAAACGGCACGCAGCTTCAGTGTCGTTATCAGTATCGAAGTGAATACCACGCGGCTCAAGCATGCGACGAATCCCGTTAGGATTGGATAACGAACCGTTATGTACCAAGCAAAAATCCTCACCCGCAGTAAAAGGATGGGCACGATCGGGCGTCACTGCAGATTCTGTTGCCATTCGGGTGTGTCCGACCAAGTGAGTTCCTTGCAAATGAGAGAAATCGTAGCGATCCGATACCTCTGTGGGCGTTCCGATGTCCTTATACAAGTCCATACTTCGGCCGGTTGAAAGGATATGCAGTTTAGGATGATGCTCATGAATCCAATGCTTGATGGGAGCAGGCGCTGAGCCAACTGTTAGAATCGCGTGGTTACCCGAAGTCACAATTTCTGCGACCGTTCCAAACTCATCACGTATCGAATGTGCCAAGCCATGCCAATTGAAATCAGCACCAGCTTCCGTCATACCGGAATACAGATTAATTTTGCGATGCGCCTCATGAACAGGTGTACCAAATACAGCAAGACCCGCTGAGTCAGGGCCCCGCTCGGTCATACCAATCAGCATAGGCACCATTAAACTTCCGAGTTGAGGCCGAAGCTCGGGCTTCTTAACTAACAGGCCAACAATTCCACACATATGTTTCTCCTTGCGGGTGCTTTAGATCTTAGAAATATTCTAGGTAGCTTTTGATTTCCCAATCAGAAACGTGGCGCATGTACTCTAGCCATTCCATCCGCTTAAGATTCAAAAACTCTTTTCCTGCAGGACCCATCGATCCAAGAATCAAGGGGTCAGCTTCCAGCGCATCGAGAGCAAGCGATAAATTCTGTGGCAGAAGCTCAATGCCACGGGCTTTAAGTTCAGCCATACTCAAGTCGTACAGGTTGACGTTATTGGGTTCCCCCGGATCAATCTTATTGTCGATACCATCTAAACCTGCAGCGATAACAGCAGCGGTTGCGAGGTAAGGATTGCAGGCGCCATCGGGCAATCGGAGTTCAATACGACCACCCGGTCCGCGTACCATACATGACCGATTATTTTCGCCATAGCTGATATACGCAGGCGCCCAAGTTGCTCCCGTCAATGAACGCCCCACCACCAAACGCTTATAGGAATTCACGGTAGGTGCACAAACTGCTGTCAGTGCTGCAGCATGCTTGAGTAAGCCACCAATGAAGTAATATCCCAATTGCGAAAGATCAAGCCCACGCTTATCTGACTTATCTTCAAACAGGTTAGTACCATTTCCATCACCAATAGAAGCATGCATGTGCATGCCGTTTCCGGGTCGATTAGCAAATGGCTTAGGCATAAAGGAGCAAATTAACCCAAGATCATTTGCGATCTCAGAAGCAGCCATTTTAAAGAAGGTATAGTGGTCGCAGGAGGTCAAGCAATCGGTGTAGGTATAGTTGATTTCAAATTGACCATTCGCATCTTCGTGATCAATTTGATACACATCGATCCCCACATGACGCAGGCTATCTGTCAGTTTTTCCAAGAAGGTACGTGTGCGCGATAAGCCTTTATAGTCGTAGCAGGGCTTAGCTAAAGTATCGGTGTCATCGCAAGGCACAATCTGACCTTGTACATTCTTTTTCAGAACTGAAAATTCGGGCTCAAGACCGGTAAACAAAGTCCAACCCCGAGCACTAAGCCGCGCAATTTGAGCTTTCAAAATAACGCGTGGGTCATGTCCCCAGGGCTTCTTATGCACGTGCCCATCACACACCACTCTCGCATACCCGGGTTGCCAAGGCACCACGCTCAAAGTGGAGTGATCGCCCACCGCCATGTAGTCAGGGCCGTGAGGCTCAATACCTGTTCCCCAGATTGCAAAACCTGCAAAGCCCGCCCCCGTCTTTAGAATTTCATCGTAATGACTGGCAGGGACAGCCTTTGTCTTGGCAACACCGTGAATATCTACGAATTGGGCCAAAACATACTTCACATTGTTATCGGCAAAAAATTGCTGCGGGTCTTTAATACTCATCATTAGTTCTCCCTTATTTTTTTAATTCAAGATAGCGATGCCAACCGGTCCACCATCCAATTCCCTTGCAATTTCACAAAGCGTTGACCACATGTAATCTGCATAGCTGCTATCAAACCAAAAGCGCAGTGCAAATCCTTCAATTTTTCTCGGCGCGGGCACGACCATTGCGGTGATTCCAACACCAACCATGGTTGTCATAATGGCTGGCATCAAGGACTGATCAACCCCAGAAAAATCAAAACTGCAAGTCTGAAGAAGCAAATCATTCAGATGTGAGCCCGTCAGCATGAGCTCAGCATCTTGCCGTAAGACTGCATATGCACCCACAGGGGCTGGGTTCTCATGCAAACGACGCGTTAAGACTGCATCAGATGCATCTTCAATTAAAAATTCATTGCGTCCCAAACGTGCAATCACCGCACCTTCTTGGGTTTGAATGCAGGAATTGGGTTGAGCAGGTATTGGAATTCCAGACGCTTCTAACCAAGTAGCACTCCCAGGGCCTTTGCATCCTGTTCTTAAGCGCCAAGACAAATCAATGATGCCAAGCCTTGCAGCAACCTCATTGTCTTTTGCACTAAATTGAGCCACCACAGGCATTTCACATTGCTCAGACCACGTGACAGAAGTTCCGGCAAGGACATCAGAAAACGGGTTAACGCGCTTGGGCGCAAATTGCATGGTGCTCATGCTTTAGTCTCCGGTGATTTTTCTTTTTGACGAAGATCTTTAGGATCATAGAACGGTCGAGTAACAACTTCGGCTCTTAACTCACTACCGTCTGAACGACGAATACTAAGTATTTGTCCAGGCTCAGTATGGCTAGGTGGCACAAAAGCCAAGCCAATGTGAGCGCCTACGGCTGCACTAAATCCAATACTGGTAATACGCCCAATAATTTCTCCACCTTCAATAATCAGGTGACATTCTTGTGGCGCAGGCCCTGTAAAGCCTGGTTGCAACTTGAATCCAATTAAGCGCTGACGAGCAGGTTTCTCAGTGATCATTTTGAGAGAACGTTTACCCACAAAGTAAGCTTTATCAAATTTCACTGCCCAATCGGCACCGATATCAAAAGGATTGGTCAGTCCATCGGTATCTTGTCCAACAATCACATGGCCTTTTTCTAGACGAAGTAAACGCTGCGCTTCAACGCCAAAAGGAACAATGCTTGGATCGGTTTCCATGATGGCATCCCATAAACGGGAGCCATATTCAGCAGGAACGTGAATCTCATAACTCCATTCACCCACAAAACCTACACGCATCAAACGGGCAGGGATCCCGGCGACGAGCGCTTCTCGCACAGCAAGATAGGGGAATGCTTCAGAAGAGAAATTGAGATCACAGAGTTTGCTCAATACCTCGCGGCAACGTTCACCGGCGATATTCAGCGCTGATCTTGCCCCAGTAACATTCACCAATCCCACGTTCAATTTCCAGATCGTATTCAGGCGTGAAAGCTCTCGGTACACGGTTGCAGCACCAGAAGTAGTGGTGGTGAAGTAAAAGAGATCAGGAGCAAGACGTGCTACCACTCCATCGTCAATCACCACGCCGGACTCATCACACATAATCGCGTAACGGGTCGCCCCTACATTCAATTTGGCGTAGCGCATGGTGTATACGCGTTCCAAGAACTCTCCTGCATCGGGGCCTCGAACTTCGAGCTTTCCGAGCGTTCCTACATCAATCAGGCCTAGGCCATTCCGCACTGCTGATACTTCGGATGCAATGCATTCGATACGGGTCTTACCCGGCTTCGCGTAGTACTCAGGACGTTGCCAAACTCCTGCCGCCATCCAAACCGCACCCAATGCTTCATGACGCGTATGAATAGGGGTGCGGCGCTCAGGAGAGAATCCACGCCCTGCCAAGACCGACATCGGCACAGGATGAAAGAAGGGACGTGCAGTGGTAGTCCCCACCTGTTGAGGGGATTTACCCATTAGTCGCGCCAGAATCCGCAAAGCATTCATGTTGGAATGCTTGCCCTGCGAGGGGCCCATTCCGTTTGTAGAGAATCTTTTTAATAATTCAATATTGTCAAACCCTTCCAAGACCGCGGTTTCAAAATCTTTAAGCTGCAGGTCTTCATCAAAGTCGATGAAATTTTTACCCGATGGATGAGAAATGATGGGCCATGGGTGGCTGGGAGAAAAACGCTCAGCAGCAGGGGCATGTCCCACTTCTGATGACAAACTTAAATAGGTGGCTGCCTGTCGGCCCGCATACTGACCATCCTCAATTTTCTTATCCAGCGCATAGAAACCATTCACGCGACCCGCCGCAAAAACCCCTTTCGGAAGGCGCTCTGGAACAAATTGCTGGGTTGAGTCCTGAAAGCTCATACTTGTTCCTGCCTGATATAACAGGTTCAATGCGGGCGCCCAACCCACACTCATCAGTAAGCCATCACAAGATAAAAAGCGCTGCTGCGCTAAGATGGGTTCACCATCCGCATTTAGAGGACAGCACGTAACACCGGAGAGCGTACCTTCTTGTCCCGCATGCGCTTCATACACACAGCAGCTTGATAAACATTCCACTCCCTGAGAACGCAGAGACTGTAAGAGATTGGGATCGCTATCCTGCATGCGTAAATCTACAACCGCCGCAAGATTCACCCCAGCAGCAATCATGTCCAATGCTGCGCGATATCCATCATCATTTGCTGTCAATACCACCATTGTTTTAGCGGGCTGCACAGCGTAGCGATACACCAAACGTTGCGCGGCACTGCCCATCATCACACCAGGCAAATCGTTATTACGGAATACCGCTGGTTGCTCATAGGCGCCGGCTGCAACAATGACAGATCGGGCACGCACCTTAGTCATTTTGTTGCCATCTACCAAGGGCACCCAGTAATCAGCATAATAGGCTGCTGCATACGAACCCAGACGCACTTCAATATTTACATGACTTGTGACTTGATCCACCAAGGACTTCACCACAGCTCGTCGTGCAGGATCATTTCCTAGTTGGTAAAAACCACTTCCACCTAACCGAGGGTTTTCTTCAACCAAAATCACTGAGGCTCCAGCCTCTGCTACAGAAAGTGCAGCGGCCAATCCAGACGGACCACCCCCAATAACGAGAACGTCACAAAAGGCATAGCGCTTTGCAGTTTTCACCACAGGACGATCAAAATGGATGACGCCCAGGCCACTCATCTTTCGAATTAAAGATTCCCACAAAGGAAACAGCCAACGCGAATTCGCAACTTTGTAGTAGAAGCCAACAGGCAAGAAACGAGAGAAAAGACCAATTAAGCTAGCGCGATCTTTAGCTACACCTCCATGCGTATTCACTGCGGTATAGCAAGCTCCGTCAGTAATTTCTTGAACATCAGCGCGCACATTCGGGCGATCCCCCGCTTGCACCAGTGTATTCACATCGTGATTAGCGAGTGAAAGCACACCGCGCCGACGGTGATATTTAAAGCTACGACCTAGAGTTCGAAGACCCCGAGCCCACAAAGCAGCACTAATCGAATCTCCAGCAAAACCTTTGTGTTGCTCACCTTCAAAGGTGAAGCTGACTTCTTGGGTGCGGTCTATCCATTCACCCGGTATATGCGCTAATCGACTCACGATCCCTCTCCATACAAATAGGTACGTAGCACATGATCCTTGGCGGTATCGCGCTCAGCGATAAACCAAATATTGGAGGGGGTATGACACCACCATTCTTTTTTCACTGCGGGAATACCACTGCGGTTAAAAACATAATCTGTCCATTCACCATCGGAACAGGTTTCTGAGTCAGGCTCATTTCTCACTTCCCCATGATAGATAAACTCACTCACAGGACGCGGTCCATTGATTGGGCAAACAAGAATTTTCATAATTAATGCCCCACAGATGCAGCGCCTTTTTCACCCGTCAGGGCGAAGTCGGCAAAACGTTGAAGGGAGAAACCCGTAATAAGTGGATGCGGCGCATCATTGGCCACGGTATGTGCCATAGTTTTGCCACTGATAGGCGTGGCCTTAAAGCCCCAAGTACCCCAACCTGCATCGAGGTATAAACCTTCTACGGGTGTTTTACCCATGATCGGTGCGAAGTCTGGAGTCATGTCCGCCATACCCGACCACTGACGAACTACTTTTACATGGGAAAGGAAAGGGAACATCTCGAGCATGTGGGCACTTAAGCTTTCGGTGAAATCTAAAGTGGATCTTGTCGAATGCAATTCATAAGGATCCAGGGAGGCTCCCATCACCAACTCACCACGCGCAGTTTGGCTGATGTAAATATGCAGACTGCCAGACACCAGGATAGGATCTAACCAAGGCTTAATCGGTTCGCTTACCATCGCCTGCAATGGGTGTACAAATATCGGGGTTCGAAAGCCAGCCATCTCGGTCACGCGTGGGGTAAACCCAGCCACCGCAGATAAAACTTTTCCGGTGGAGATATAACCGCGCGAAGTATTTACCCCTACAATTTTTCCACCCTGAATGTCTAAGCCCTGCACTTCAGTTTGCTGATGAATCTCTACACCGCGCATGTCCGCACCTTTGCCATAACCCCAAGCCACGGCATCGTGACGTGCAATGGCCCCAGGAGCGTGATAGAGCGCACCCAAAATAGGCGCATGACCGGCACAGGAAAGATCAATTTGCGGGCACGCTTTTTTAATGTGATCTGGACCAACGAGTTCTGAATCTACACCATAGTGTTTATTGACCTCTGCACGCCAACGCATGGTACGAACCGCTGAATCGGTATGCGCTAAGGTGTAATGACCTCGGGTGGAGTAAAATAAATTGAGATCAAATTCTGCACTCAGATCTTTCCACAAATTCACACTTGCGTCGTAGAACTTCACCCCTTCTGGAGTTAAGTAATTAGAGCGAATAATGGTCGTATTACGACCCGTATTTCCTCCGCCTATGTAACCCCGCTCCAACACAGCAACATTGGTAATGCCATGGTCACGGGCAAGATAATAAGCGGCTGCCAGACCATGACCACCTGCACCAATAATCACAACGTCATAACTAGATTTCAAACGATCATGGGTAGTAAACATCCTGGGTTCATGATGCTTACTGGATAAGGCGTATCGAATTAGACGCAAAGGCACGGCATACCCTCAATCTCATTAATAAAAGTTACTTTCATCATTTATCGCACTGCTAACTGATAGCACACCAGCACAACAGCCACACCACACGCTAAGGTCAGATAGGGCAAAACTCCGGCCCGTGCTTGCGCACCTTCCCCTCCAGTTTGCGGCATGTCTTCCACTGCGTCCTTGGGGAACACTCCTCGATCTTGTACGTAGTGTCTATAAATAAAGACCGGGATAATCAATGCACTAAATACTGCTCCAGTGAGCAAGGTGCCTGGGCCCCAGAGATCGGCACCAAATCCCATTAATACTAAGTTGAAGAAGGCTAAAAATGTACCCATCGCAAGCAATGTTTTTGAGACCTTAAAAGGCCGGATACGTTCCGCTCTATCAATACGATGGATCCAGCACGCATTCAAATTTAAAAAATTGAAAATAAAGTAACTCACATTAGAAGCGGCTAAAACAAAAACGTAATCCGACATCAACAGCAGCAAGAGATTAAAAACCAAATCCGTAACCATTGCTCCAACAGGGGCGCCGTGCGAGTTCACACGAGAAAGATAATGAGGCAGCCAGCCATCTACTGAAGCTTGATATAGCGTGCGTGATGAGCCAGACATGGCCGTCATGATGGTAAGCGTTAGAGTTAAAGCCAAGAGCAACAAAACGATTCTTTGAATCCAAACACCACCCGCAACCATTGCAGTTAAGACAATAGGTACACCCGTACCATTATAAATTTCAGGTGATAACAAGCCTCGATGGGGAACTGCCCCCATCACTGAACCCGTGTCCACATCTGAAAATGACTTGATATCAACTGAGCCCAAATAAGACTGGAATGCAATCGGCAGCATCATAAAGACAAATAAGCAAAGCAGGCCAATGTAAAGTGCGGCTTTTAGAGTATCGCGCTGAGGGTCTTCAAATTCTCTGGTATACGAAATGGCTGTTTCCATGCTGTAAGTAGACCAAGCCGCCACGAAAAGGCCGCCTGCCAACACTGTCCAACCCGCCATATTCCAATCACCATCCGTAACAAAACCATTGGAATCACGAACTAAAGGCACAAAAGGCAGAAAATGATCCAGATTTAAACCTTGTTTAAATAGCGGGATGAGAGCCAGAACCAACAATGGCAGCAAGCCTAGAGCAGCTAATGCCATGGTCGCTCTCGCTGAACGCAGGATCCCTCCATGTTGGATTGCGAAAGATGAGACCAGAATCGAGGCTCCCAATAAGAATGTCGCATTGACACGCAAGGTGAGCCCAGATTTAAGTCCATTCAAATCCAATAATGTCCACTGCCATGTATTGATCCAGGAATCTGGAGGGAAAAGTGCTGAGAGGGCATAACCTGCCAACAAACCTGACCCAATTGCCAACACTGGCGACCAAGCCAACCAGTGGCACCAAACCGATACAGGAGCAACAAACTTGCTATAGCGCACCCATGCTAGAGCACCATAAACAGAGGCACCACCCGCCTTGTTGGGAAATAAACCGGCCATCTCTGCATAGATGAGGGACTGCATAAATCCAATAATGATAGAAGCAGTCCATACGAACCAAGCAGGTCGCCCCACCGTCGCGGCCACAGCCCCCATGGATAACAAAACCAAGGCTGGAACACCGCTTGCTACCCAGAACGCACCGGTCCAATCGATCTTGCGATGCAAGCTCGAACTGGATGTACTGCGTTGTTTTCCCTCAAAATTCCAGGCGAGGAGCTGGGTTTGCATTACTTCATAATTCCATTGAATGGGCAGAGTATTTGACCGCACCCCAAACTTCAGCCACAAGTCAGCATTGGGGGTAGCTCAAAGGTGGTAAGGATTTAGACGGGTTCCAGTGATATGTTTATGACCACGTTAATCGAGCGCACACGCATGAATTTTCAGGATTACCAACAAGCCTTAATGGACATGTATCAAGGGGAAGTACTGGGAGAAGCGCTTTTCTCTAGGCTACTTGAAACAGAAACCCATCCTGAAATGCGTTATGCCTATAGTTGCTTGCTTCAACTTGAAACTGAGACCAAGGCTCGCCTTCGATCCATTCTAGTGCGTCACGGACTTCCGATTTCTGAAAGGGAATCGAATCGAGCCGAGGGGGCGAGGTGGGCAAACTCGCTTCGCACATTAGATAAACAGGTATTCCTAGATAAATTTACAGAAGAGATCGCACCTTACGCTGAACGATATTCAGATTTTGCTCATCAAGCCGTCGCTGAAGATGCTGAGTGCCTGCAATATGTGGCTAAACACGAGCAGGCCATTCATCATTTTCTGATCGGTTTAAAAACTCGATCTCCTCGCGAATCCATAAGCGCCGCAAGGGATTTACTCCGTTTTCCTCTCTATGAAACCCCTTTACCTCCTTAGGGGTATTACCTCATGAGCATTGTCCGCACACTGCGCGCGCCAGAGAATCATCTCGAACATAAAATGCGCTTTGTGCGCTTTGCTGAAAACCATGAGGGTGTTATGCAACGCAACTCGATTTTGAATGAACGTCATCGTCAACTAGGTTCCTTGCTTGACGGTGACACCTGGAACAATATGCCACTCCCTTGGAGCTACAGCACCAACGCTCATGATGAAGTCGTTGCCACCCGCACAACTGCAGGGTTGTATGACGTTACCGCTCTCAATCTCATCAATGTTTCTGGAAAAAATGCAGTCGCCATTCTTGACGAGCTCGTTGCAATCGATGTGTCCCGTATTCAACCCGGCTGTTCGCGACTTGCGGCTGAGGTAGATGATGACGGTGCTTTAGTGGATGACATTATGGTCATCCGCGATGGACCCGATGCTTTTCGCTTGTCACACGGAGGGGGCAAAACTAAAGAACACCTTGATCGCGTTGCCAAAGGACGTGAAATTAAAATTCAAGCGGATCTCGATACCCATATTCTCTCCTTACAAGGTCCTAAGTCCCTAGACATCTTGGCCCCCCACACCGGTGAAGATCTGGCAGCACTTCCTTACTTTCATCACATTTCCACAATTCTATTTGATGTTTCGGTAATCATTGCGCGCGGCGGGTACTCGGGTGAACTGGGGTATGAAATCTATTGCGCATCGAAAGATGCTGTTTTTCTTTGGGATCACATTCTTGAAGCCGGACGCCCTTTTGGAGCTATAGCCGCTTCTTGGAATGCACTTGAGCTCACTCGCATAGAAGGCGCCTTGCTATTTTTCCCTTTTGAAATGCCAGAAGGGGATACCACACCCTGGGAAGTGAATATGTCCTGGGCGGTTGACCTCAACAAGAAAGCGCATTACATAGGCAAAGAGGCTGTCCTGAAATTACGTGGGCGCGAGCGCATAAAACAAGCTGGACTTATTTGCGATGTACCCTATGCTGTTGAGGCCGGATCCAAGTTATTCATTGGTTCGCAAGAGGTGGGTGTCGTTACAAGTTCAAGCTACAGTCGCTATTTAATGCAATCATTAGCGTTAGTACATTTACTCCCCACTCATTCAACAATAGGTACACGGGTGGTGGTTAAAGGATCAAAAGGGGACTGCACTGCAACCGTTGTAAAAACGCCGTTTTATGATCCTCTGCGCCAAAGAACGCATGGGAAACCTTGATTAAATGATCGACATCCTTTAGCAACGAGAAATGTTTAATACTATGAGTGAGGTGCTCTGAATGTCCGCTTACACCTATCGTGTTCGCAGCCAACCTGACTATCCCATTCTAAAGTGGGATGCATCAGGGGCTAGGCATCTTCTTGTTATATTAGATCTAGATACAACTTCTATTGCTGACCTATGTGACTCCGCTTGCCCAGGCCCTCTTGAGATTTTATTACGCGGGGAAGCAACCCACCCTGCTCTCGTTCGTTTTAGCAAAGAGAATGTTCTCATTCATTCCTTTGCTTCGATGGATTCACTCATTGCGGCCCTAGAAAACGCTCTCGATCAGGCCACAATGGGTTTGCGGCTCTACGCCTTAGGGCATGAGGATGGTCTCTGGAAATGCAATAAAGCCGGACAGAAAGTAGGGATGAGTCGCGATGAAATTCAACTTGCTCAGGCAAGCACAACGGGCAGACCCGTTTACTGCGTGCATTGTGGCCAACACATGAATCTGATTCATACCAACATCACTCTGTGCGCAGGGTGCAAAAGACATTTATTAGTACGCGATCATTTCTCGCGTTTACTAGGAGCCTACATGGGCTTTCAGATTGATGCCGAGTGTCCTGGATTCATTCCAGCAGTGGAAGAGGTGTTCCCATGAGCGCCATGAGAAATGTAGTCGTAAGCCGTATCCAATCCTTAGCGCCAGGTATTAAAGAATTTACTTTTATTGCGCCACCAGGAGAAGAGTTATCTCGATTTTCGGCAGGCAGCCACATCGTCATTCACAGCGTACTAAAGGGCAAACCCCATCACAACCCTTACTCACTTCTGGGCAGCCCCGACGACCCTTATTGGCGCATTGCCGTTCGCAGACAAGAAGTCTCTAGAGGGGGCACCGCTTACATGCATGAGGCGTTAAAAGAAGGTGACACGCTGCGTGTCAGCGAGCCCATTAATCTGTTTCCTCTCGTGCGTTTAGGTCGCAAATATATTCTCGTCGCAGGAGGGATTGGCGTTACCCCCATTCTTTCTCATGCCCGAGAAATGTCGCGACTCAAAATGGATTTTGAAGTGCACTATGCAGTGCGCAGCCCAGAGTATTTGGTTTTTGGCGATGAACTTCGTACACTCTCCCCCGGACGCTTTTATACCTACTTAGATTCTGCACAAGAGCGCCCAGATTTCAAGCAATTATTTGGTAACCAACCTCTCGGTACGCATACCTATGTATGCGGTCCTACAGGAATGATTGATGCCTGCTTAAACGCAGGGCGCGCTGCAGGCTGGCCGGAAAGCCATCTGCATAGTGAAAAATTTTTAGCTGCAGAGCATGGTGAAGAGTTTACCGTCGTCGCAGCTCAATCAAATGTCACGATTACTGTTGCCTCAGATACCTCTTTGCTCGATGCGCTTGAAGAAGCAGGGTTAAACCCACCCTGTCTATGCCGGGGTGGTGCGTGCGGTCAGTGCGAAGCCGAAGTCGTCTCTTGCGATAGTGAATTTGTACATAGAGATATTTTCCTCACTGATGCAGAAAAATCATCTAGAAAAAAAATCATGCCATGCGTGTCTCGTGTCAAGGGCGGTACCTTGATACTCAATATTTGAACTGGAGCAAACCGTGAGCATTGTCTTTCGCCAAGAAACTTTTAGAGACGACTTTACATATCGCAACTCGCCTGAAGCGGTGAAACGTTTTCCCTTCCCCTTTCCTCAAGATGCTTATATGTACTCGGTGAATATCGAGCCCCATGTTTCAGTCGATCCAGGCTCAGTCTATGAGCATACCTTTGATATCGATGAGCACTATATCGCTGAGTGCGAAGATCGTGCGATCACGTTAGGTAAAACCAAGAATCGTTTCCTGGCCCTACCCCATATGATGGATGCGCAATGGGACACATTGGAATTACTGATGACTTCCATGGCGCGGGATTACCCGGATTTATTCACGCTCACGCGTGATGGGGCGAAATGGCACTGGATGAATAAGCCACTTAAGATCGATCAGCATTTTGTTTTTGGTGACACGAGTACCCTGCCTTATGAACCCTTGGAATACATTTCGCGCCAAGGCCAAGGTGATTTCATTTTGCTCGATCAACGTGAAGGCAATCTCTGGGTCGATGCCGGCGTGGTGACTACGCAAGCAGATTGGTCTCTCGCATTTGATGTAGGAATGTCGTTCAACGAGTGGCATGGTCCTGTTCCCATGGCCGCAGAAATTGGGGTCTTTGATCGTGCGCTCAAATTCTTATTGATGTTGCAGCATGGTGCTCCGGTGCGTCGTTTGAATTGGACCATGACCATCAATCCACGTCTTGATACCTCTCCCGAACATTATGACCAATGGGGTCCTGATCGAGCGTCAGTGACCCCTGAAAACGTGGGCTCAAAAGTACATCTGCGCGTCGAGGTTCAAACACTGTTCCGCTTACCACGGAGCAACGGTGTCCTTTTTGGTGTGCGTTGTTATCTTGCCAGTTTGAATGATCTGGTGACCAATCCTGCATGGGGGCAGCGTTTACATCGCGTTTTGCGTGATCTTCCTCAACCCTTAGCCGAGTACAAAGGATTGGTGAGATACAAACAAACAGCTGTGGATTGGCTGAAGCAATTTGATCGTGCTCATTCTTAATCAGTATTGAGCATGGTTACCCCAACGAGCTCTCCATCTGCGCCAAAAGAATTAACGACCGCTCTGGCCCAGCATTTCGCTCGCAATCAAAGATGGGGCTTTGTATGGGCATTATGGACAGCCATTCTTTGGGGCGCTTGGTATGTACCCGGAACTGCGCTTTGGTTTGAACACCCCTTTGCTGATATTCCTGCAGATGCTCAAGCCTTAAGACTCGCTGCAACAGCCGTGATGACCTGGGTGCATGCCATCGCAGTATTCGTGTTCCTCATGCTATGGAATGGAGTGCTAGGCAAGGTTAAGGATTATGGCCGCACCATAGTGCGCTTTAAAAAAATATCCAAGTGGTATGCCCTAGCCTCACTTTGCGGTGGCCCCATGGCGATCTTTGGTTCCTATATGGCTATGGGATTTGTAGGTCCGGTATTCGCTGCAGTGACTTCACTATTTTATCCAGTGATCGGGGCAATGGTTGCGCGTCTTTGGTACCACGAAAAAATATCCGGACGTGCTGCAATAGGCATGGCAGTGATTATCTTTGGTGGCATTGTGATTTATGGCCCCGGTCTCTTCGGTGAAGTTGGAAAAGAGGCCAATCCGATGGCGTGGTTAGGCTATTTGGGGGGGGCAATGTCAGCGATAGGTTGGGGGACAGAAGGTGCAGTGGCAGCTCGGGCAATGGATGTCTCTGATCCTGATGTAGGCATTCAGTGTCGCTTCACTTTTGAGATTTTTTTCTGGGGCTTGATCATTCTGCCGATCTTGGCACTGTTTACTGATCTGCCTATTCTCACTTTGATCAAAGACACCATTCTTGAACCCCAAGCCATGATCTGGATTTTTTTGGCTGCTTCCTGCCATGCGTATTGCTATACCTCATGGTACAAAAGCTTCAGCCTGATTGGTGTAGCGCGCGGCGAGGCCATTGGTAATCTCTATGCGATCTTTGCCCTGATTTTCATTGCGGCATTTACCTTGCAATTTCCTCAGTGGTATTTCATTGTAGGCCTGATTCTCACAGTGTCTGGAAGTTTCATTATGTTCAGCGAACCTGCGGCATCGATTGAACATTTACGCGATCACAGCAGCAGTGAAAAGAGAGCATGAAACTCCATCAAAAAGGTTTTCTGTTGGTACATTTAAACCTCTCAGAGAGTCTATGGGACCATGAGATCATTGCTGCAACTCTAAACGAATACGAACTTCAGGGTGCGTACTGGGAAAATCACATACGGGTTTCTCTCGACGAGCTTGCAGCAGGTGGCCTGATCACACGACTAGAAGAAAAGTTAGTTAAGCAACACGGCCAAGCTATTTTGCAATTTCGCTATCAAGTCTCTCCCTTCGGTAAAACACGCATTGTGGATGCTGGACTTGAAGACTAAAACAAAGCCATCAAAAAGGTGAATGCCATGAGTAGCTTTTGGGGATATCAAGGCGCTGATCTTTTCGCAATTGTCGTGATTGGTGGGGTCAGCGCATTAAGCCTGTTGAGTGCCTACCTGTTCGTCAAACACTATGGGCGCTAGGGCTCACGCGCAGATTCACTTAGCACAACTTACCCTACCCCTTCTTTCGTGCTGATTGGCGAGCACTGCACGCTTCTGTAAATGCACCAAACAAAGCCATAGAGACGGGGTTCTCTAAGGCTTTGTACTCAGGATGCCACTGAACAGCCAAAGCAAACGCAGGCGCCCCTGTCACGCTAACCGCTTCAATCAAACCATCTTCCGCAATAGCCTCAACCGAGAGGGCAGGTGATAAATCCTTTACACCCTGCCAATGCAGACTATTCACTTGAATGGTTTCTCGCCCGCCTAATAGGTGTTGCAAAATACCGCCAGGGGCCAAAGCAACCGAATGCGCCATTCGATACTGCACCTCAAGGGGATCCGTATCGTGCCATCGGTGATCCATCATCCCAGCTTGCAGATGAACGAATTGGTACAAAGTCCCCCCCAATGCCACATTCAATTCCTGAAAACCTCGACATATCCCCAAGAGTGGTAAACCCTTGGCGAGTGCTTGGTGTATCAATGGAAAGGTGGTGGCATCGCGCGCAGGGTCGAGCGCCATATCAGCTGTCTCTGGAATCATGCCGTACCTTGCAGGATCAACATTTGAAGGCGAACCCGTGAGTAAGAGGCCATCTAAACGATCCAGAAGCCCAGCAATATCAAGATCCGAGCCCAGAGCGGGGATAAGCACCGGCAGGGCTTCACAAGCAGACGCAATCGCCTCAATGTATTCTGCACCCACCATGTGCTTAGGAAAGTCCTTGGTTTGCTTGGTACACGCGGTAATACCGATGAGTGGTGCCATATTTTTCATCCTAAAGAATAGTCAGAATCATACGATGTCCATGATGACCTGTGCTTTACCACCTTTGAGCTACCTCCAACGCCGACTTGTCGTAGATGAAGCCGCTGAGGTCAAATGCAATGAGTATCAATACTATGGGGAACTTTCGTAATGCAGAGCCAGACAGCTGAAACACACACCAATACCGCCGCAACGCAGGGTGGGGACGATGCTTCATTGCAAAGAAAAATTGATTGGACCGGAGCATTTTGGGTCGCCAGCGGTGTTCCGGCACTCGCACTATTCAATATTGGAGCCGTGGCAGCAACTGTTGGTAGACCTGCTTGGATCGTGTGGATTGTCTCCATCTTAATGGGCTTTATCCAATCCTTTACCTATGCCGAGATTGCGGGTTTGTTCCCTAATAAATCTGGCGGCGCATCGGTGTACGGCGCGGTCGCATGGGTACGTTACAGCAAGCTCATCGCCCCGGTATCAGTGTGGGCTAACTGGTTTGCGTGGTCACCGGTGATTGCGATTGGCTGCGGCTTAACCGCAGGTTTTATTTTGAGTGCAATGTTTCCCGCAGATGCAGCCATCAATACCTGGCAAATCACTCTACTGGATTTAAGCTTCATCAAGTCTGAGTTGTGCCTCAGAATCAATGCAACCTTCTTATTAGGTTTCGTCATCTTGCTTGTCACTTTTGCCATTCAGCATGGCGGCATTCTGCGTTCGGCAAGAACCACAATGATTCTAGGTATCGCTGGCATGCTGCCCTTAACAGTCATCTCTGTGATTCCCATTGTGACCGGTGATTTGCCTGCTGCGCATTTTTGGCCATTCTTACCCATCGCACATGATGCAGCGGGTTTAGTAGTGGATGGAAAATGGGATATGGCTGGTTTTACTGTGCTGATGGGAGGCCTATTCATGGCTGCCTGGTCTACCTATGGTTTCGAAACAGCGGTGTGCTACACCCGTGAATTCCGTGACCCTAAGAAAGACACCTTTAAAGCCATTTTCTATTCTGGTTTACTGTGCCTCTTTGTTTTCACCTTTCTTCCTTTAGCATTCCAAGCCTATCTGGGATTAGGTGATTTGGTTACCCCGCCGGTTCTGGATGCGGCAGGTAAGATCGTTACCCCCGCAGTGTATGGTGGCATGTTGGCTCCGGATATATACAGTGGCACGGGGGTAGGCAATGTCTTGGCAGCGATCGTACATGGTGGCCCCTTAGTTAGCCATGTCGTGATCGCAATGTTGGTTTTAGCCTTGGCACTCGCCATCATGACTTCTATGGCAGGCTCTTCCCGAACCCTCTACCAAGCTTCAGTAGATGGCTGGTTGCCGCGTTACCTAGGCAAAGTCAACGAACATGGTGCGCCTACAGCAGCAATGTGGACGGATATGATCTTTAACTTGGTCCTACTCTTAATGTCTGATTATGTGTTTGTGCTTGCTGCGTCTAATGTGGGTTACTTGATCTTTAACTTCCTGAACTTAAACTCAGGCTGGATTCACCGTATTGATCGTCCCGATTGGGCGCGCCCATTCCGCACTCCAACCTGGTTACTGGCTTTAGGTGGCGTATTCTCATTCGTCAATCTGAGCTTCATGGGATTTGGTGCTGACATTTGGGGGCCTAATACCCTACTCATCGGTGTAGGTTTCTGCGCTTTGATCGTGCCGGTATTCTGCTACCGACATTATATTCAGGATAAGGGGATATTCCCGCAAGACATGCTTGAAGATATGCATCTTGAAGACGAATCTGCCACAGTCAATCGTGCAGGGATTCTACCTTACCTGACCCTAGCCGCTGGTGTGACTGTTGTATTGGTGAGCTATCACTTTGCAGTGTACTGAGTAATTGGGGGTGACGCACTGCGTGCCGCCAATCCAGGACTCGCAGTGCCGTCATTTCTGAGGATGAAAAAAAGCCATCGAAAATATATTCGATGGCTTTTTGATTGATGCAGAGTAAAAAACTGACTCGTGAGAATCAGCCCTTCGCAGTGCGCTTGATTTTCTCAGGATCATCGAAAGGCAAGGGATGCGTGCTCGCAGCACTCTTAAGTTGTGCCCCACGCAGTTCTAGCTTGCGGCCTGCAACAGCATAAGCGGGATCCATGCGTGCAATCGCTAGCGAACGGTTGGTTAAACGTGAATACATTCCGCATGTCACCACACCTACTTGCTGATCACCATCAAACAATCCATCACCACCCAATGCCGCTTCTTTGGTGCCATGGAATTCCACACCAAAGATCTTAAAGCGTTCTTTACCTTGCAAACGATAATGCTCTGCTGCACCCCGGAAATCACGCTTACCGGGTGAAACGGTAAAGTCTAAGCCCAATTCCCACAGAGAGTCGCCAATGGGTTGACCTTCCATTGGATAGAACTCGGAGTTATCGAAGGGATAGAACAACAGGCTACTCTCTACACGCAGCCAATCCAAAGTCGTGAAGGAGCAAGGAATAATACCCATGGATTTTCCTTCACCCAGAATGGTGTCCCACAGGTGAGCCACATCCAAAGCTTTGCAGAAAATTTCATATCCGCGCTCACCGGTATAACCCGTGCGAGAGATTGTCACAGGCTTACCAAACAGGGTGGTATGCATATGATGGAAGTAAGGTAAATCGCGAATCCCCGGCACATGCTTCGCCAAGAAATCGATCGCAACAGGACCCTGCAAGGAAATATCATGCAAGTCGTCATCAAATAATACGGCAACATTTCGGCCTACAGCCCCCACAGAAAGGACATCCTGCGCTTTGCCGCCCCCGTGAACCAAAAGAAAGGCATTGGGTCCATTGCGATAAATCACGCAATCGTCGATGAACAAACCTTCTTCATTCAGCATCGAGGCGTATACCGATTTACCCGGATAAAGCTTGTGAACACTACGGGTAGTGACATAGTCAATCAGTGACTCCGCGTGAGGGCCCACAATATGCAATTTCTTGAGACCCGACACATCCATCAATCCTGCTTTGGTGCGAATGGCTTCATGGTGGTCAGCGATATCAGTGTTGTAAGTCCACGCCATCCCCATTCCATTCCAGTCACCTAGATCAGAACCTAGGGCACGATGTCGGTCAGCGAGGGCAGATTGTCTCCAAGAGGGCATGGTTTTGCTCCATTTTTGTTAAAGATAAAGGGAGTAGACCGTGGCTAGAGAAGTCAAACAATACCCCTGTGGCATTACTCCAGAAGGAGTGGAGGGGAGTCCTCATCGCCTGAGTGTTGGGCGGGATCACGTATCGAGGGGGGTAACAATGGGGATGCGCTATAAGTTCTAACCCATCCTTACCCTTATCTTGCAGTTCAATTTGGGCGGCTCGTAAGGCCGCCCAAACTATTTGGAAATTCAACCTGATGAACTTTAGCGGGTCGTCCTGTTTTCAATTGACGAAGAGCAACCAATAGTTGAGTTGATTATCAATTTTGCTAGCCCACTCGCTCGTCACAAAAACCAGGAGGGATTTGTTCATTGTCAAACATGATTAATAAGGGCTATTTGCAAAAGGGTTCACAATCTGGACTGCGCCAAAACGAGCCCCATGCTGCATATCCTCTGAGAGTATTTGTTGGCATCCGCTTACCATTGCGGCCTGAACAATCAGCGCATCGTAAAAAGATAGGCTGTGCAAAACGCAGAGGTCTAGGGCGCCAACAATCATTTCAGGTGAGGTATTGACGACCTCAAATCGCTGATAAAAGGCCAATCTCTCTTTGATTTGGCGCATCGGGAGGTGCAGCTTTCTTAAGGCAACATTCACGAATTCTTGCAGCACCTGTGTGCTCAAAACCGCCTGCCCCTGGAAGCGATACTCCTTAATACAGTTCAGGGCGATACGTTGTTTTGTTGGGGCATCGCTTGCATCCGCATAAACCAGCACATTAGTGTCGATCAAACTACGCACGCTGATTCGCATCTTCTCGATTGAATTTCCAGCCGTTTAATTTGCCTTCGGATGAAAGTGCTGACTGCTCAAATGCGCTTAGCTCGGCTTCAAGCTGTTGGGCACCAGCGAGCTGCTCCAAATAGTCTCTGACTGCTTGATTGAGGCTTTTTCCCATACTTAAAGCAGTCTTTCTGGCCTGTTCAGCCACATGTTGATCTACAGAAAGGGTAATATTCATATCATATTCCACATATAACGTGTGCACATATTATGTGTTAGACCATCACTCACTTCAAGTATCCGATTGGATATCATTTAAATCTCCTGATGAAAGCCCAATATTGACCCTGCGATCTTTAATTCCTGTGGCCCTCGCCGCAGTCTTAGTCTTTTCGAGCTCACTCTTTGTCGCAATCGACTGCAGTTGCCCCGCCTCATAAGCCTCAAGAACTTTTTCTCATCATCATCTAACTTAATCATTTTTTCTCCATGATTTAAATACTCCCTTGTTGGATTATGCATATCTTGTCCTTAATTTAAAGAATCTAGGAGAGAGTGATCCCAGCCCGTCACGAAAACTGAAACAAATTTGAGGGATGGGGCGCGGTAGGAGATAATTGAGGGTATGGGAACTCACATTAAATCTGCTGCAGATATTGCAGCCATGCGCGTGGCCGGAAAACTGGCCTCTGAAGTACTCGACTACATCACGCCCTTCGTTGTACCCGGTGTCACAACGGGCAAACTGGACGAGCTATGCCACAACTACATGGTTGATGTACAGGGCACCATCCCTGCCCCTCTCAACTACAGCCCCGGGGGGCACTCACCCTACCCTAAGTCTATTTGCACATCGGTCAATCATCAGGTCTGCCATGGCATTCCGGGTGACCGCGTACTGAAGTCGGGCGATATTGTGAATCTGGACATTACTGTCATTAAAGATGGATATCACGGAGACACTAGCCGGATGTTTGAAGTCGGCACTGTCCCCAAACATATTTCTCGTCTATGCAAAATCACCTATGAATGTATGTGGCTTGGAATACGTGCTGTGAAAGCGGGCGCTCACTTAGGGGATATTGGCCATGCCATTCAAGTGCATGCTGAATCCTCTGGTTATTCGGTAGTAAGAGAGTTTTGCGGCCATGGAATAGGCACCGTATTTCACGAGGACCCTCAAGTTCTGCATTACGGGCGCCCGGGAACGGGCATCAAACTTCAGGCAGGAATGATTTTTACCATCGAACCGATGATCAATGCCGGTCAAGCTAAAATTCGCCAACTCGCGGATGGATGGACCATTGTTACCGCCGATCATAGCCCCTCTGCCCAATGGGAACATACTATTCTTGTGACTGAAAACGGTTATGAAGTACTCACGGTCTCTGACGGCACGCCGGCTCCTGCATGAGAGTGCTCAGCACACTCAATCCATGAAGACCTCAGCACACCCCTTAGATGAAAAGTTTTTAATTACTGAATATCGCAAACTTTTAAAAACTGAACGTCTCGCTCTTCACGGGCAATACTTAAAGCGTCCTAAACCTGAGCGTATGTTGCGTGCTCAAACCCGCTTAGTAGATACCGTACTTTGTAAAATATGGTTGGCACTGAATCCACCCGAAGATGCGGCACTCGCAGCGGTAGGAGGCTATGGTCGAGGCGAGCTGTACCCCTGTTCAGACATTGATGTCTTAATTCTTCTTGCGAAACATGATGAAGAAGGTCAAGCCTTTGCAGAACGTCTGGTGGGATTGCTGTGGGACATAGGTCTAGAAATTGGCCACAGCGTGCGCACTGTCGATGAAACCTTAGAAGAAGCTGCAAAAGACCTCACAGTACTCACTAACTTATCTGAAGGCCGTTCCTTAGTTGATCCAAGAGGGGGGTTTGAGCACTTAAAGCAGCGCTTGGTTGCACAGACGTCACGCAAGGAATTTGTTCTTGGTAAAGTAGAGGAACAAAAACAGCGTTATCTTCGTCACAACGATACGGCCTTTAATCTCGAACCCAATATCAAAGAAAGCCCTGGTGGTCTGAGAGATCTGCAAACAGTGATCTGGCTGGCATGGGGAAAAGGAATCGGTAGCGACTGGGACGCATTGGTTTCCCATGGAATTATCAGCAATGAAGAATTGCGCCGCATCAAGCGTGATCAACGCGTCTTGCAAGACTTACGTATACGCTTGCATCTTTTAGCAGGTCGCCGTGAGGATCGTCTTCTTTTCGATTATCAACATGGACTCGCCGAGCAATTTGGTTTCAAGGATGAAGGAACGCATCGCGCTAGCGAATTCCTCATGCAACGGTTTTTTAGAACTGCCAAATCTGTTGAGCTACTGAATACCATACTTACCAGTCAGATTCGAAATTGGCAGCCTGCTCCAATTGACCAAAAAGGCATCAAACTCGACGCGCATTTTGCCCGCTGGAATCGGCTGCTGGGTAACCTTAAAGAAGACGCTTTTGAGAAAGATCCCTCTCTCATTTTTAAGGCATTGATTGCTTTTCAGCAGCACCCGGAAATAAAGGGGTTTACCCCAACTGCTCTCAGAGGTTTATGGCGTGCCAGAAGACTCATCAATCGCCAGTTCCGGGCCTCATCAAGTAATCAAGAATTGTTTATGCAGATTTTGCGCGAACCACGCCGTGTGACTGATGTCCTGCGCCGCATGAACCGTTATGGGCTTTTAGGTCGCTACATTCCTGCATTCGGACGCATTGAAGGTCAGATGCAACATGATCTATTTCATGTGTATACGGTAGATGAACATATTCTGCGTGTATTAAGAAATGTACGACGTTTTGCGGTTGCAGAATTTGATCACGAGTTTCCCCTGTGTTCTCAACTCATGCAGGCATTTGATCGTCCCGAAGTCTTGTATCTCGCCGCTCTATTTCATGATATTGCCAAAGGCCGTGGTGGTGATCACTCTAGCCTAGGCTCTGTCGATGCCCGCAAATTTTGCAAAATGCATGGCTTATCTGAAGAAGATGTTGAACTGGTGGTGTGGCTGGTTGAACAACATTTACAAATGTCGGCGACCGCACAAAAACAAGACCTCTCTGACCCAGATGTGGTTCAAGCTTTTGCCACCAAAGTAGGAAATGAACGCTACCTCATCGCACTGTATCTCCTCACCGTAGCCGATGTTCGCGGAACCAGTCCTAAAGTGTGGAATGCATGGAAAGGAAAATTACTAGAGGATTTATTCCGCTCTGCGCGCCGCCAACTACAAGGTCGAGCGGGCTCCCTTAGCGAAGTCTTAAAAATAAAACGAGAAAAAGCAGCCAAGACTTTAAAGCAGTATGGCCTTGAAGCTGACCGCTATGCGTCTTTTTGGAATCGACTAGATGAACTCTATTTTCAACGCCATGAAGCACAGGAAATTGCTTGGCACACCCGCAGTCTATGTGATCGTCATTTAAGCAAAAAACCTATCGTTCGAGCGCGCCTATCTCCTTTAGGAGAGGGAATTCAAGTGCTTATTTATGCATCTGATGAGATTGCTTTATTTGCAAAGATTTGCAGCTATTTCGAGCACATGTCGTTCTCGATTGAGTTTGCTAAGATCCATACCTCACGGGACGGTTATGCTCTAGACAGTTTTCAGGTGATGCAACGAGGAGACTCGAATAGTCATTATCGAGATGTTTTGGCTCATATCGAAAAAACACTCACAAAGGAACTATCGAGCTCAAATGAACTGACCAAGCCCCGCATAGGAAGATTGTCCAGACATGCCAAGCATTTTCCAATCGAAGCAAGAGCCGGATTAAGTGAGCCAGACAGAACAGGTGTCCGCGTTCTTACTCTAACAGCTAACGATCAACCTGGTTTGCTGTATCGGGTTGCACGAGTATTACTCAATCACAAAGTAGCTCTGCACGGCGCAAAGATCAGTACCTTGGGCGAGCGCGCTGAAGATAGCCTACTGATCTCAAGCGGTGATTTAAACTCACCAGAGTCGGAGCAAAGACTGAAAGACGAACTGATTAACGTCTTATCAGCAGCTTAAAATCAATCGTCGTCTGATTCATCCCTGTCTGGGAAAAGTACGGAGGTATATCCTAGTGCTCGCAAATCAGTCATCCGCATGGGATATAAGACCCCGATGAGATGATCGCATTCATGTTGCACCACACGCGCATGAAAACCCTGCACAGTGCGATCAATCACTTCACCCTTGGGATCAAAACCAGTGTAGCGAATATGTGCGTAACGGGGCACAACCCCACGCAACCCCGGTACCGATAAGCACCCCTCCCAACCTTCCACCATTTCGTCTTCAATTGCGGTGATTTTAGGATTGATTAAAATAGTATAGGGCACCTGCTCAGCATCGGGATAACGAGGGTTTTCTTTAACCCCGAATACCACGACTTGAAGACTGATACCAATTTGGGGGGCAGCCAATCCTGCTCCGTTCGCGGCAATCATAGTGTCATGCATATCCTCCAGAAGCACTGCAAGTTCAGGAGTATTGAATTCAGTAACAGGAGCTGCCTGCTGAAATAACACGGGGTGCCCCATCCGTAAAATATCTCTCACCGCCATCGCATCCCTCCTTGAATGTTTTTCCTTGCCATAGATTAGAGCTAGGCTGCCAAACGGCTAGCACGATGTTCAATAATCCGGCGAACCTTAATCAAGCCTTCATCTAGAATAGCCACTATATCTTCCAGCACAATTTGCTGAGCGCTATCTCCTTTACCCGCCGCCCAATTTGCAACTACGGCTAACATTGCATAGGGCAGAGAGAGTTCGCGTGCCAGCGAAGCTTCTGGCATCCCTGTCATGCCTACCAAGGTGCCCCCATCTCGTTCAATACGAGCGATCTCTGCGGCGGACTCCAAACGAGGACCATTCGTTGCTGCATAGACTCCACCATCTTCAACGGATTGTCCTGCTGCTTGCGCAGACTGTAATAAGGTCTTGCGTACCATGCCATCAAATGGCCAGGTAAAGTCAATGTGAACAACGGGTTGCCCGGCCCCCTCATGAAAAGTATGCTTTCGAGCACTGGTGTAATCAATAATCTGATCAGGCACAATTAACTTCCCTGGACCTGAGTTGGCAGAAATCCCCCCCACTGAATTCACCGCAATCACTTCCTCTACCCCAAGCTCTTTAAGAGCCCACATATTGGCGCGATAGTTGATTTCATGGGGGGCGAGAGTATGGCCGTTTCCATGACGTGCTAAAAATACGATTTCTACTCCGCCTAAATTTCCAAATGTTGCAGGGCTTGAGGGCTCACCATAGGGAGTTCGTAATACCTGGCGACGGGTTATTTCTAGATTTTCAAGATTGGATAATCCAGAACCACCAATAATGGCTAACATGCACATACTCCAGCAGAGAATAGGATCAAAAAATTCGGCGCTTAGGGCGTGGGCGCGTCGGCATTCAGCGCATAAATATCAGGTAAATTGCGCCATAAACCATAGGCATCCATACCGCATCCAAAAACATAGCGATCGGGAAGTGGCAAACCAATATAATTTGCAGTAACAGGTTTAGATCGACCATGTTCTTTGTCTGTGAGAACAGCACTCAACACCTTACTCGCTCCGTCTTGCAGTAACACTTCTTGGATAAGCGCTAAGGTTTCGCCTTCATCCAAAATATCATCCAGCAATAACACCACACGATCTTTCACCGAGGTCTTGGGTTTAAGCGACCAACGCATTTCCCCTCCCCCTGTGGTATCCCCGTAGCGCGAAGCTTTCAGCACATCAAATTCAAGTGGGAAATGGAGAAGAGGGAGCAGGTGCCCGGTAAAAACCACGGCCCCCCCCATCACTGATAAGACAAGCGGAAAGCACTCTTTAAGATCGTGAGTAATCTCTTGCGCCATGCGCTCAATCGCATGATTGACTTGCGCAGCAGTGACAATACATTCTGCATGATCCAGAAGTTTACGCGCAAATATGGCGCGCTCGGGCATGCTCATGATTTAGGCTCCGTGCTGCATGAATTGATTCAGGTGTGCTTGGAATTCTGCCCCTACTTCCGGATGTTTTACTCCGAGTGCTAGGGTTGCTTTGAGCAAGCCAATCTTGCTGCCGCAGTCGTAACGAACACCCTCGAACTCCCAAGCCAACACAGGCTCTTCCCGCATCATTGCGGCAATACCGTCAGTCAGTTGAATCTCTCCTCCTTTCCCCGGCGCAAGCGCTTCTAGGTGACGGAAGATTGAAGGAGACAGAATATAACGCCCCACTACACCTAAATCAGAGGGAGTATCTTCAGGTTTGGGTTTTTCTACAATGCCGGTGACCCGATGGGTGCGAGGCCCCATCTCTTCGCTAGCAATCATGCCGTATTGCGAGCTTTGTGATCTAGGTACTTTTTGTACACCGAGGACTGATGCATAACTACGTTGATACAGTGCAGCCATTTGACCCAACACAGGATGCGCAGCATCAATCAAGTCATCTGCAAGCAATACTGCAAAAGGCTCTTGTCCCACCAATTGGCGCGCGCACAAAACAGCATGCCCCAAACCCAATGCCTCGGCCTGACGGATATACACACAGTTCACATGAGGGGGCAATAAAGAACGAACTTGCTGTAGCAGCGCATCCTTGCCGCGAGAAGCCAGTTCTGCCTCAAGCTCATAAGCTTTATCGAAGTGATCTTCAATCGCCCGCTTGCCTCGACCCGTCACAAAAATCAGTTCAGTGATTCCTGCTTCAATCGCTTCTTCTACAGCATATTGAATGAGAGGCTTATCCACCACCGGCAACATTTCTTTAGGGCTGGCTTTGGTCGCAGGCAAAAATCGGGTGCCCATACCAGCAACCGGGAAAACAGCTTTTGTGACTTTTAGCATTGGGTTGTTCTTTGTATTCACTCTAAACTCTCTCTGTATTTAAAGATCACATCTATCAAGGATGAGCCTGCATCAAATCAATCCAGTCCTGCTCACTGAGCACACGTACCCCTAATTCTGCCGCTTTAGTCGCTTTGCTGCCTGCGCCAGGCCCTGCTACCAAGAAATCTGTTTTACTGGATACTGAACCAGCAACTTTAGCCCCCAGGCTTTCCGCCTGAGCTTTCGCTTCACTGCGACTTAATCGTTCTAAGCTGCCTGTAAAGACCACCGTCTTGCCCGCGATCGGTGATTGCGTGTCAGGGGGCACAAAATCTTTGACCCTCAGTAAAGGTCTTTCAGTGGCTTGATCGGTAAGTACCCGCTCGTTCAGCAAAGCATTCAGTATTTCGCGATGATGTGGCTCAGCTCGAAAATCAAGTAAATCTTTCAGCATGCTCTCACCTATCCCATCAATCGCCAAGAACTCTGCGCGGGCGATCTCATCACCAGCCAAGGCAAGATCTAGGCAATCAAGCAATGCATGTATCGTCAAAAAGTGTCGACCCAATAAACGTGCCGTGGCTTCACCCACTTGACGGATACCCAGTGCAACCAAAAAACGCTCAAAGCTAGGTTCGCAGGCCCTCCTAATAGCATCGAATAATTTTGATGCAGATTGAGGACCCCATCCATCCCAATACTTTAGCAATGGGATCGTTTTTCCATTGGCATCTAACCAAAAAGGTTCGCGCGCCTCTAAGGTAAAAATATCTGCGGGACTATGAATCAAGCCTTTCTCAATAAATAGGGCAATATTTTTTTCACCCAATCCCTCAATATCCAGAGCCTGACGCGATACAAAATAACTCAATCGCTCTTGTACCTGTGCAGGACAAGTTAAACCACCTGGGCAATAGGTATCGGCATCACCTTCTTCTCGACGCAGCGCACTGCCACACGCAGGACATTGGGATGGAAATAGATAACGCTCACTGTTTGCGGGGCGCTGAGACAGCTGCACAGATACAACTTGAGGAATCACATCCCCCGCACGCTGAATAATGACGCTATCGCCAACACGAATATCTTTGCGGGCGATCTCATCTGCATTATGCAAAGTGGCCCGCGAGACAAGAACTCCACCTACTGAAATAGGCAGGAGATGCGCCACTGGAGTAATGCGTCCCGTGCGTCCCACTTGGCATCGAATATCTTCGATTTGTGTACTAGCCTGCTCAGGAGGAAACTTCCACGCAACTGCCCACCGGGGTGCGCGGCTCACAAAACCCAAACGCAACTGCCAATCTAAGCGATCAATTTTAATGACCAAGCCATCTATGGAAAAACCTAACTCAGGTCGGCGCGCACTTAAACCATTATAAAAATCTTGTAGGATATTTAAATTGCCATTGCGCTCAATGCAGACTTGCGCTGGTTCATTAAGCGTAAATCCCCAATCAGCGAGTTTTGATCTGATTTCACTTTGGTTTTTTGCAAATGGCTCAGATATCTCGCCTAAGGCGTAGGCAAAAAAACGTAAAGGCCGATTGGAAGTGATATTTGCATCAAGTTGCCGCAAACTTCCTGCAGCTGCATTTCTGGGATTAGCAAAATGCTTCAAGCCCAAGCGATCTTGTTCTTCATTTAAAGACAAGAAGTCTGCATCAGACATATATACTTCGCCGCGAACTTCCAAAATAGTTGGCCAGCCACTTCCCCTTAACTGCTGAGGAATTTCTGAGATCGTTCTGGCATTGTTTGTGACATCCTCGCCTTCGACACCATTTCCGCGTGTGGCTGCACTCGTCAACACTCCTCTCTCGTAGCGCAAGGAACAAGACAAACCATCAATTTTAGGTTCACAGCAAAAGCCAATTTCAATACTCGGATCCCGCAGTTCCATCAGGAAATTCCGAATACCCTCAACCCAATCAGCTAAATCCTCTGTACTGAATACGTTTTCAAGTGAGAGCATGGGCACGGCATGCGTGATTTTTTGAAAGCCATCTGCAGGTGCAACCCCCACGAGGGTATGTGGACCTTGAACGGGTACTGCATCTGGGTACTGTCTGGCAAGCTCTAGATAAGCCCTTCGCAGCGCATCATATTGGGCATCATCAATTTCTGGGGCATCGCGAAGATGATAAAGTACATCATGCCGAGCAAGCTCTTCGGCAAGCGTTTTAAGAGTGTCCTGAGGTGACGCGTCTCTTGTTAGATCCTGCTGCACATTTTCCTCAGGAAGAGAACAGGCGACGAGCGCGCTCTTCCCCAGCGGGAATTCCGTCAGCTTGCATTTTGAGTAGAAGGTTAGCCAATTCACGTTCAATGCGACCTAACTGCTGTGGCCCTAACTGTTGCCCATTATCATCCAAGACGCGCGCGCCCAACTCGCGCGCTAGGGTAGCGGCAGCATCAAACATAGGGGAAAGCTTTTCGTTCGCAGATTGCACCATCGGGACATCTAACAAGAACGTCACGCCAGTAACTGTCATTTGGGCCACGCCTGAAGGGGTAAAAGGACGAGGGTCACGGTTATTGAGACGCCATACGGTATAACCCTGAGGGTTAAGAAGATGATACGAACCATCTTTACCCAGTGTCATACCATGGGTCTCGGCCCATCGGGCTACGCGCCCACCAGAAATAGTTTGCCCAGCCGCAGCAACTACGTTCATGCCAACTATAATATCGACATCGGCAGAAAAATTATCAAGTTGCACTGCACGTTCCAGCGCAGGGGCACGGGGTGGAAACTCTGCACGAAGATTCATGCTCGTTGCCAGCGCGGACACCAATGAGCAAAAACGTTCAAGATCAAGCTCACCAACAGGACCAGAGCGACTTGCTAAAAGCAGTGCAGCTCTGACACTGTCAAATCGCTGATCGCTATCCGGCAGAATGACACTCCAACCTCCATCTGTCACTCTGCGACCCAACCAACGCGCACCTCGCACAGGCGAGGAAGCACGAGCAAGGTTTTGCCAAAGATCAGGGCCCGTAATCGGTGAAGTGCATCCCAAAGTCACTAAATATTCAATGGTCTCATCAGGAGGGGCCGTCAACTCATCCCGAGGCGCTGAGAACAGTTGGATATCTTCAGCACCTGACTCATGGCCATGTTCATGTTGTGGATCTTCATGACTGGACTCCATTCCTAAGCGAATACTCGCAAGATGCGCATCCATCTCAGCTTCATCCCGAACTAGATCATCGATTTCATGGGCCAGCGTAGTTTCGGTATGCTCTGTTGCATCCAGATCCTCTTCCAGTTGAGAGGGAAGATCATGATGAAGATCCGAATTCTCAATATGCTCATCTTGTGCTTCACTGGATTCAGAGATCGCTCCAGGCTCCTCTCCCAGTAGCACATCGGGGCGGCCAGTGCCTAAGGTTGACTTGGCCATCCTATGCCAGCGCCATTCCTGAAAACGATTAAATATCCAAATAGCAGCAATCGCTGCAGCCCCAATGCCTAGCAGGGTGAGTTGCAAATCGTTCATGCGCTCTTACTCTCCTCGCGGGTGCCATCACCCATCATTCGAACTGCTTCTTCAAGGTCTACCGCTACCATACGCGACACCCCAGATTCTGCCATGGTAATTCCAACAAGATGTTGCGCCATTTCCATTGCAATCCGGTTGTGCGAAATAAAGAGAAACTGAGTTGTCTCAGCCATTTTTTTAACTAGGCGTGCATAACGCTCCGTATTCGCATCATCAAGTGGTGCATCCACCTCGTCCAGCAGACAGAAAGGTGCAGGATTGAGTTGGAACATTGAGAATACCAGCGCCAAGGCTGAAAGTGCTTTCTCTCCACCGGATAGCAAATGGATTGAGCTGGTTTTTTTTCCTGGCGGCTGGGCAATGACCAGGACACCTGCATCCAGAATTTCTTCACCCGTGAGTTCAATACGCGCTTGCCCTCCCCCAAATAAGGTAGGAAATAACTCGCTAAAGCTTGCATTGACTCTATCAAAGGTATTGCGCAGCAACTCTCGAGTTTCGCGATCAATTTTGCGCATCGCGCTCTCAAGCGTCTCGGTTGCTTCTTTCAAGTCAGCGACTTGCGCATCCAGGAAGGCCTTGCGCTCTTGCGATGTTTCTAATTCTGCAAGGGCAGCAAGATTAACAGGCCCAAGTGCTGCAATAGATTTCTCTAATTGTGATATTTCTGAAGCCAAGCCAGTCGTTTTACCACGAAGCTCTATATGCTCTTTAAGCTGAGTTTCATCTGCTTCGCGCTCCAGCAGGGCTTGAGCAGCAGTCTCAAAGTGAATTCGTGCCTCTTGCTCTTTCAGTCGCAAGTCTTGCATGCGATCGCGCAGAGGGATCAGCGCCTGCTCCGCAGAGAGTCTAACTCGATCGAATTCATTCACGGCAGCTGCATGCGTATCGAAATCTGCACGCGCTGCCATCAGTGTGGCTTCACGTTGTGAACGCAATACCAACTGTTCTTGCAACTTTGCCTCGAGTTCTGATGGATTGATAGCTTGTATCTCTTGATACAAGGAAAGCTGCTGGGGATCACGCTGTTGTAAGCGCTGCTCGATTTGATGACGCGATTGACGAGAGTGACTCAAACGTTCTTGCGCAGTGCGTTCTAAAAACACTGCTTCTTGCTCTGATTTCTCATTTGCTTGTACTGCTACACGCACCATCTCAAGCGCTTGACTTGCTTCTCGCCATGCTGCTTCACGGGCTTGAAGCGCGCGTTGTTGATCACGAATATGTTGCTCGAGTTGCTGTAATTGTTCCGCATGCTCCGAACGACGGAGTTGTTCAGTTTTCTGTGCACTTTCTATTTCTGCTTTATCACGGTCAAGTTCTCGTGTGCGCTGATGATAGCGATCAGCCAGACCATTCAGGCGTGTGCGCTCAACTTCAAACTGATGCTGTTGATTTCGTATTGCACTCAATGACAACTGAGCGCTTTCAAGCTGAGATCTTAAAGTACGCGAGCTCGCTTCTAAATCTGCCAGATACTGTCGACAAGCTTTAGCGGTTTCTTCAAGTGGGCCTCGTCTGATTTCACAATCATCCATTTCACGAGCACGCGCAAGCGCACCATGCACCTCAGTGCGTGGAGAAAAGAAACGCAAGAGTATTGAGGTAAGTGCATGCCCCGCCTGAGTCACGATGACCTGACCGGGCGCTAGTTGCGAAACCCAGCTCATCGCAGTCTCGAGATTGGGGGCACAAATGGCATCACGTATCCAATGATCTAAAACTGCATCTAGATGCGGGCTGAGCGCGCGTACTTTTGAGCGCAGCGTGGGACCGAGGTTAGAAGAAGCATTGAGGCTCAGGGAATGATGAGTACCAGATGCAAACCCACCAGAATAAAAACTCTGCCCTCCCGCAGCAGCTTCGTCACCCCAATTCAGTGCCTGATCTAAGCGCGCGAGTTCTACTGAGTTTAAGCGTGCACCCAAGACTGCTTCGACGGCATCTTCCCATCCAGAATCTACGTTTATTCCTTGCCAAAAACGTGGAGCATCGACCAAACCTTGGCGCGCCAAGAAGGCTTGCGCATCTCCACGCTGTATCGCGCGTGCTTGCATGGCCGATAGTGCCTCTAATTCAGCCACACATCGACGTAAGGCCCCTTCGGCTTCAGTAACCTCAGCACGAGCTGATGCAAGTTGTACCTCTATCCGATTCAAGGCAGTTCGACGATGATCGAGTTGGCAATCTAAAATATTGCCCTGAATTTCGGTATCTCGAACAAGAACGATCAACCTATTTAATTTACCAAGGTCAGGGGCCTGCAATCCGCCTCTCTCTTGCTCTGCTCTTGTTGCACGCTCCTGCAACTGATGCATCATGCGCTCGCTATTCCGCAACTCGCTGCGAGCTACTCCTGCTCCCTGCTCGATACGAGCCAACTCTGCACGCAACGCATTGAGCTCAGCTTGAAGATCTTTGCTTCGTCGCTCTGCTGGAGGTAGTGCTTCTTTATCCATGACCAAGCGTGCACTGACATCTTGAACACGCTGCGTTGCGTCAGCTAGCGCGGTGATCAGAGAACGCTCTCGGACTTCTTCTTCGGTAAGGCGCTGTTTATCCTGCTCGACTTCGGTTTGTAACTGGTTGCGCTGAGACTCTAATCGCGCTCTTGTTGAACGCATATTATCTAAGCGCTGGCGCAATTGTCCGAGTTCAGCATCCACTTCATAAAGACGACCTTGATGTTGATTGAGCGCATCAGCAGACACTTGCTGAGCTTGGCGCGATTGCTCAGTTAAGCGCTCGGCTTCACGAAGGCGAGCAGTTTCTGCTTCAATTTCTGTTTGCTTACGCTCAATATCCAACTGCGCATGTTGACGAGACTCTTCAGCATCAATCCGCTTCACTAACAATTGCATGTCTTGCAGCAAGGAACTACGCTGACGCAATTCATTGAATTTAGACGCTACCTCGGCCTGGCTTTGCAAGGTCTCGATGCGGCTCTCTAGCTCTTTCTGCACATCCTCGGTCCGCGCAAGATGCTGTCGGCTATCCGCCAAACGTGATTCAGTTTCACGCCTTCTTTCACGGTATTTGGAAATTCCGGCTGCTTCTTCAAGAAAAACACGAATTTCTTCGGGCTTAGACTCGATGATCCGCGAGATCATCCCCTGTTCAACAATCGCATAGGCTCTAGGGCCTAGGCCAGTGCCTAGAAATATGTCCTGTACATCACGACGACGCACATGAAGATTGTTGATGAAGTATTGGGAATCACCATCGCGAGTCAGCACTCGACGAACCGAAAGCTCGGCATATTGGCCCCACTGCCCTGGGGCACGCCCTTCGGCGTTATCAAATAACAGTTCTACACTGGCGCGACCTTGTGGCTTACGCGTCGTTGTTCCTCCAAAAATCACATCCTGCATCGTTTCACCGCGCAGGTGTTTGGCTGAAGACTCTCCCAGCACCCAACGGACGGCATCAATCACATTAGATTTACCGCAACCATTGGGGCCCACGACGCCGACCAAACGGCCGGCGACCGGGATCACCGTCGGCTCTGCGAAGGACTTAAAACCAGCAAGTTTGATTGACTTTAGATGCAATTTGGCCAACGACGACTAGAATAGTAGGATTTTACCCGATTCTAAGGACGCCTTCTCAATGACTACACGTAAGAGCAACGCCGTTAAAGCACAACCTAGCAAAAAACTGGACACCTTTCCCAGCCCCAGCCCTCAGCGGGATTTTGTGATACACATGGAAATACCTGAATTCACTTGCATGTGCCCACTAACAGGCCAACCTGATTTTGCCCATTTCACGCTAGATTACATTCCCAATAAAAAGTGCGTTGAACTCAAAAGTCTTAAGCTCTATATGTGGTCTTATCGCGATGAAGGCGCTTTCCATGAAGCCGTCACCAATCGCATTCTGGATGATCTAGTTGCCGCAACCGCACCCCGATATATGCGTTTGACAGCACGCTGGTATGTGCGTGGTGGGATTTTCACCAACGTGGTTGTCGATCACCGCGCCAAAGGATGGAAACCCGCCCCTTTAGTAGATCTTCCCTCTTTTAAGGCAGAATCACCCTTCCGAGATCAAATCCCAACGCTATGAATCCGCGTCTAGAATTATTGCAGCCCTACCCTTTTGAGCGCCTGCGAGCGCTTCTCAAGGGTTGCCAAGCCCCGTCTGGACTTAAAGCCATTCAACTGTCTATTGGGGAACCACGCCATCCATCCCCGGGATTTGTTCGTCAAGCGCTATGCGATCACTTAGATGGATTGTCCAACTATCCGGCCACTATTGGCCGTGAAGATCTGCGACAGACGCTAAGCCAATGGCTGGTTTCGCGCTTTCGTTTATCTGCGCTTGATCCTGCAACTCAAGTCATCCCTACCCTGGGAAGCCGTGAAGCACTATTTTCATTAGCGCAAGCAGTATTAGACCCTTCCGACGAAAAGGCTCTCGTCCTGTGTCCTAATCCCTTTTATCAAATCTATGAAGGTGCAGCATTACTCGGTGGTGCCAAACCCTGGTTCATTAATGCCGACCCTGAGCAAGGATATAAGCTCCCTTGGAAGTCATTACCGGACGAGGTTTGGACGCGCGTTCGTATGGTGTACACCTGCTCTCCAGGCAACCCTACCGGTGTAGTGATGACGCTAGACGAATGGCGTTTTTTATTTGAACAATCTGACCGCCATGGATTTGTTATTGCTGCGGATGAATGCTATTGCGAGATTTATAGTGATGCAGCGCACCCTCCTCTGGGTGCCCTTGAGGCAGCTCACCGATTGGGACGCAGCGACTTCAGTCGCTTAATCGTTTTAGGGAGCTTATCAAAGCGCTCTAACCTCCCAGGTTTACGCTCAGGATATGCGGCAGGCGATGCAGAAATCATGCGCCGCTTCACCTTGTATCGCACGTATCACGGCAGTGCCATGAGCCCTTCAGTTCAATTAGCCAGCCTTGCAGCATGGCAAGATGAAATTCACGTGATGGAGAATCGGCGTCAATACCGTGAGAAATTCATCGCGTTTCGCGATATTCTGGCGGATGTTTTGCCGCTTGAGATTCCGCCTGCAGGCTTTTATTACTGGGCAACAACGCCTATTGATGATCAAGCATTTGTGCAGAAATTATTCTCCGAACAGCATATTACGGTTCTACCAGGTAGTCTTCTTGCTCGAGAGGCACATGGCACAAACCCGGGACGCAATCATGTTCGTATCGCGCTTGTTGGTTCACTAGAAGAAACCTGTGAAGCCGCAGAGCGCATCAAAACTTGCTTACTAAGCCTCAAATAAAAAATGTCTTATTCCATCTATTCAATCACGCCACACATTAAAATAGCGCACTCGAAAAGGACCCCAGCACATGAGTCATATTCAAACTACCATTGATGAAGCATTTGAGCATCGCCAAGACTTTTCACCCTCCAATGCCCCAAAAGATTTAGTCGACGCAATCGAAACCGTGATCTCAGGATTAGATGCAGGGACTTTACGGGTTGCTGAAAAAATCAATGGTGAATGGCATACCCACCAATGGATTAAGAAGGCAGTACTGCTCTCTTTTCGTCTACGTGACAATGGTTTGATGGAAGGCGGCGAGACACGATATTGGGACAAAGTAGATAGTAAATTTGCTCACTACAGCGAGGCCGATTTCAAAGCAGGGGGCTTTCGTGTCGTCCCCCCCGCCGCAGCGCGTCGCGGCGCCTTTATTGCTCGCAATGCTGTTCTCATGCCCTCTTATGTCAATATTGGAGCCTATGTAGATGAAGGAACCATGGTCGACACTTGGGCGACAGTAGGCTCCTGCGCACAGATCGGAAAGAACGTACATTTGTCAGGCGGAGTAGGCATCGGCGGGGTTCTGGAGCCTGTGCAAGCGAACCCCACTATCATTGAAGACAACTGTTTTATTGGTGCCCGCTCTGAAGTTGTTGAGGGCGTGATCGTTGGAGAAGGCTCAGTCATTTCAATGGGGGTATACATCGGTGTCAGTACCAAGATCTATGACCGCGAAACAGGGACCGTGACCTATGGCCATATTCCCCCTGGATCGGTGGTGGTATCGGGTAACTTACCGGCATCTGATGGTAGCCATAGTCTTTACTGCGCAGTGATCGTAAAAAAAGTAGATGCCAAAACCCGCGCCAAAACCAGCATTAATGAGCTATTACGAGGTGACTAAAGTGATCGGGGCTTCCAGCATATCAATGCAATCGATAGGCTCTGAGCACTGATTGGGTGGGACGATCGTTATAGAAAGGAGCGCCAAATAATTTGGCATAAGCCGGATGGCGCCGAACGTCCCAACCCGACACGACAACAATGAACTGGTGTCCATCTGCTTCATAGCTCATTACCCCGCCGGCATATCCACCTTGCTGGTTATCACTCCATAGCTTGATCCCTGTCCCGGCATTTAATGCCTGCAAGCTACCTCGACCATCCGCAACAAACACCAGACCCCCCGATGTCGCCAAGATACTAGCGAGCGGAGGTTCAGGAAAGTCTACTGTCCATACCTTAGAGCCTGTCAGAGGATCACGGGCATCAAGGTGCCCGCGAGCCCGCTCATTCTGAGGTGGAATGGGCGTAACTTTGCCGCCCAGATAAGCGTGCTGTGAGGATAAATCAGGGTGAGCAGGATCATCCAATGAAACATCCATACACCATTCCGCAACAATCTTATAGATTAAACCCGTCTTTGGACTATAAGCACCTGGCAGCCCTGGGAAAACTCCATCCACAAGGGGGCACAATCCCTTTTGTTCGCCTGCATTAAAGTCTTTTCGTTCTTTCAAGGCCCCGGTGCCCTGATCAAACCCGCTCACAAAATTGCTATTTTTACTCGCCTGCCAAACCCGCAATAAACGCAAATCAGATCCGTAAACAAAAACATAACCCGTACGATTGGGATGTACGATATAACGCATACCCTTTCGTTCAATCAGTAATGACTCACTTTGAGCGCTATCGAGTACCCAATTTTCGTGGGGCAATTCCTGATGCCAAAAACGGATTTCTCCGCTCATGGGATCAATGCCTAAAAGCCCAGCAGAATAAAGATTGTCGCCTGGACGTACACCATGCGTTTTGAAACTCGAACCAGCATGATCAAATAAGGGGTAAGGGCTACCCGTACCCCAATATAGGGTTCCGCTTCGATCGTCATAGGCGCCAGGCATTGAGGCTGCAACCCCTGCAACTGCGATCGACTGTGAAGGAGAATTGGATAAGCTCCATGTATCTAGGGCATTCCATCTTGCTTGTGAACCTAAAATGTTTGGACCCCCAACTAAATCTAATCGCCAAATCTCTGACCCCGTTTTAATGTCTAGTCCAATCAGTTCTCCATGTTCGCTATGGGATGGGGTAGTACCAACAATAAGTCGATCACGCACAATCAACGGAGGCCCGTTTAGGTTGCTCTTACGCGCCCCCTTTGGCCACATTCGAACATCCCAACGGATTGCCCCATTTTTGAGATTAAACGCGATGACCCGCCCCCCACCTCCAGCAAAAAACAACACACCCTGATCAATTGCTAAACCACGACAACCTGAATTGAGGAGCACGCTGGATTCGCCCGTCTCAGCGACTTTGGTGTGCCATCTCACTTTTCCAGTAGCCCCATCTAAAACCCAGATTTGATCGGCTTCCGCACAGTAAGCAAGGAGCCCCCCTGCCGCAACTGGAAAGCTTGTTAGCTCTTCGGTCACATTTTCTGGTTCATGTGACCAAGCGGTGCGCAAGCGGGAAACATTATTTGAATTAATCTCATTGAGTGCGCTGAAATGCCATCCCGAAAGACCACCGTGAATATTTAACCAATCCTGCGTCCCACCGAACGAATAAAGAGGGATCAATAGCGCCAGGATTAAAGCAACCCTTACGCAACGCATTGACTTTTTTAGCCAATTGCAAAGTGATAAAGAAAAAGGAGTCATGATATTCATCAAGCTAACAGAGAGAATGCAATAGCAGCAACCCATGATACAAATGAATCTACTACAATCTTAAGTTATGACTTTCTATCACCCTACCGTTGAGCTCGCGATGGAATTACTCCGTCGTCCTTCTGTGACCCCTGAAGACTGTGGGTGTCAAGATTTAATTGCAGAGCGTCTCAAGCCACTTGGTTTTATAGCTGAAACCATCGAAGAAGGAGGCGTTAAAAATCTCTGGCTACGCAGAGGGGATGAAGCACCTTTGCTTGTATTTGCTGGTCACACTGATGTCGTTCCAACTGGCCCCGAGTCAGCCTGGCATAGCCCACCTTTTCAGCCCACCATCACAGATGGTTTGTTATTTGGGCGTGGAAGTGCAGACATGAAGTCTTCCTTGGCTGCTTTTGTGGTGGCCATTGAAGAAACGCTTCATGAACAACCTGATTTACAGGGGTCAATTGCTTTGCTCCTGACTTCTGACGAAGAAGGACCTGCGCGCGATGGGACGGTTCGTGTAGTGGAGAAATTGCAGGCCCGCCATGAAACGATGGACTATTGCTTAGTAGGCGAACCTACTTGCGTAAGCCAATTGGGTGACACGATCAAGAATGGACGCCGAGGCTCGCTCAGCGGCAGGCTGACTGTGAAAGGGATACAAGGTCATGTGGCCTACCCCCATCTCGCTCGCAACCCCATTCATGACATAGCGCCAGCATTAACTGAACTAGCCAGCACACAGTGGGGTGAAGCGAATCAGGATTTTCCTGCCACCACTTTTCAGGTATCGAATATTCATGGCGGAACTGGGGCGGGAAATGTGATCCCCGGCACAGTAGAACTGCTATTCAATTTTCGTTATTCCACCTCTAGTCCCGCTGAGCACCTGCAAACGCGAACCACAGAAATCCTGAGGCGACATGGCGTGGAATTCGAGTTAGATTGGGATCATGGCGCCCAGCCTTTCTTAACGGCACGCGGTGAACTAGTGGATGCCTTGCGAGAGAGTATTCGCACTGTTACTGGTTTAAAGGCTGAAGTTTCAACCACAGGCGGAACATCTGACGGTCGCTTCATTTCGCGTTGGTGTCGTGAGGTAGTGGAGTTCGGCCCGATCAATGCAAGTATTCATCAAATTAATGAACATGTCCGCGTGGAAGACTTAGCCCCTCTCACTGAAATTTATGCAGGTCTCATTGAGCGATTATTAGGCGAACCCCTCTATGACGAAGGGGAAGAAGATGAAAAGTGAAGATCTCATTTGGTCAGAAGCCCTTGATAACCTCAACACGCCCAGAGACTTCATTCGCTTTGGTACCACTCGATTCATGCGAGCAGGATTATTTTTTGGCCACGGTTTTCCCGACGCCCTAACCGAAAGTCGTTATCTTGTAGCATTTTCATTACAACTCGCTGTGAGCCAAGCTGATCAATGGCTAGATGCCAAACTCTCTAAATTTGAATGCGAACAGGTCCTAGACTTACTCAAGCTTCGCTGCGAAAGCCGACAGCCTGCAGCCTATTTAACGGGCGAAGCTTGGTTAGCAGGATTTCGCTTTCGGGTTGATCCACGAACCATTGTGCCTCGCTCGTTAATTGGCGAATTACTCGAGGACGAAGCACTGACCCCATGGTTAGATATCTCTGCAACACAACGCATTGCCGACATTTGTACTGGAGGGGCCTCTCTTGCCATCTTGCTCGCACTTCTCGCACCGGATGCTGAAGTCGATGCTGTAGATCTCTCGTCAGAGGCACTAGAAGTCGCAGAACTGAATGTGGCTGATTACCATATGCAATCTCGGGTGCATTTATTGCATGGCGACTTAATGAGTCCTTTAAACGGCAAGTATGATTTGATCGTCTCAAACCCCCCGTATGTCGATGCTAAAGCCATGGCTCATCTGCCTGAGGAATATCGCAACGAACCAAGGATGTCGCTTGAAAGCGGTAAAGATGGTTTGGATCACTCTCGCGCTTTAATTGCTGGTGCGAAAGAGCTTCTCAATGAAGACGGGATTCTAATGGTAGAGGTCGGGCATCAGCGCGCCACATTAGAACTTTCTTACCCTGACCTTCCCTTTACTTGGCTCGAGTCGCGGGACGGGGGGACTTATGTTTTTGTCCTCCGCCAACAGGACTTGTAGGTTTGATTAGACCGGCCCACTGCATCACCCGAGTCGTTTCAGTAGCGTCGAGTTCTATCGTTTGACCGCGTTTTAAGCGGGGAGGCAACGCAATGATGCCAAAGCGAACACGCATCAACCGACTGACAGTAAAGCCCATCGCCTCAAACATCCTGCGTACCTCGCGATTACGTCCTTCCCGCAAAATCACTTCATACCAGTGATTTGCCCCCTCCCCACCGCGATCTTCAATACGTTCAAACCAAGCAGGCCCATCATCCAAGATGATCTCGCGGGTAGAGGCTACCATCTGCTCTTCGGTCAACTCACCCAAGACACGGACTGCGTACTCACGCTCCACTTCAAAGCGCGGATGGGCAATTTGATTAGCGAGTTCACCGCTGGTAGTAAAAACGAGTAAGCCACTGGTATTGAAATCGAGACGCCCAATCGCGATCCAACGTTGTCCTCGAAGCCGAGGTAACTTATGAAACACGCTAGGGCGGCCTTCTGGGTCATCCCGGCTCACGATTTCACCTTCCGGCTTGTGATAAAGCAATATACGAGGCAGCTTGACCTCTTCAGGGGCTTGTACACGCAAACGCCGATTACCCGACTGAATGAGATCGTTCTCATGCACGCGGGTACCCGGCAAAGCCACAATACCGTTTACCATGACCGCGCCAGCCTCAACCAAAGCATCCATTTCACGGCGCGAGCCCATACCTGAGTCGGCCATAAATTTCTGCAATCGTATGCCTTCATTCCCCATACAGGGTCTCTTCATTCATAGTGTTTTCCGATGGATGCGGGACAGAGTGGGACTCTTCAGCTTTTGATGTCTCTACAATAGACCCTGTATCCAGAGAACCTAAAGCATCTTCTAAAACAGGAAACGATTGAGGATCAGCTTCGAGATCGGCGAGGGGTGGCAGCTCTTGCAAGGAGCGTAAGCCTAAATCATCGAGCATGCGGCGTGTAGTTCCAAATAACTCAGGGCGACCTGCCACTTCGCGATGGCCAATCACATCAATCCACCCTCTTGCTTCTAAGGCACGCAAAATTTGAGTAGAAACCGCCACGCCGCGAATATCTTCAATATCTCCTCGCGTGACAGGCTGACGATAGGCAATGATTGCTAAGGTTTCCATCACTGCGCGCGAATATCTTGGAGGACGTTCGGGGTGCAGTCTGGCAAGCCGGGCTTGAACATCAGGACGTGTTTGAAAGCGCCAACCAGAAGCCACTTGAACAAGAACCAAACCACGCTCATTCCAAGTCTCTCGCAGTTCATCCAGTAAACGTCTCAATACCTCTGCAGGGATCTCTTCATCAAACAGTTTACGTAACTGACTTGTACCCAATGGCTCTTGTGCCGCAAGCAAAGCCCCTTCAATTAAGCGCAGCGCTTGTTTCAGATCGATTACTGAGTGAGAGGCTTCGCTTGAAGAGATCGACGCTTTATCATCACTTTGATCTAAAGATAAATCAGTTTCGGTTGTACTCATGTTTTTTCAGCTAAACGAACATAAATGGGTGCGAAAACTTGATCCTGCATTAATTGCACCAACCCTTCTTTCACCAACTCCAAAAGGGCTACGAAGTGCACCACAACAATAGGAACCGTAGCCGTCTTTTCAAATAATTCAACGAACTCAATAAACTGATGATCCGAAAGTTTTCGCAGAATGATGGTCATATGCTCTCGCACGGAGAGCTGCTCACGGGTTATTTGATGATGACGATTCATACGAGCACGCGCTAACACGGCATACCAAGCATCTCTTAATTCATCCGGATCTACCTCAGGCAGCCTGGGAGAAAGATCTTGAATGATCTCAGCCGCTGCAGGTTGAAAATCACGATTCAAACGAGGAATGGTATCCATCGCACGAGCTGCAAGCTTGATACGCTCGTACTCCAAAAGTCGGCGCATCAACTCTGCTCGAGGATCTTCACCCTCTTCATCCCGGATCGAAGGGGGGCGAGGTAAAAGCATACGCGCTTTGATTTCAATCATCACAGCAGCCATCACCAGATATTCAGCAGCCAACTCCAGCCGCACAGTCCGCATTGCCTCCACGTATACCATGTACTGGCGTGTGAGCTCGGCCATCGGAATATCTAAGATATCCAACGCATTCTTACGAATGAGGTAAAGCAGTAAATCCAGCGGGCCTTCAAAACTCTCGAGAAAAATTTCGAGCGCCTCAGGCGGAATATATAAATCCGTGGGAAGTTCCAGTAAAGGCTGCCCTCGAATCAGCGCTAAGCGAGGCGGTGCAGGGTTTTCTAAAGGTTCAGTGGTAATAGCGACCTCATCGGTCAGAGCCGCACTCACGAGTAGCTCAAGCCCATAGCATCACGAACATCCCGCATCGTATCTTGCGCCAGCTTCCGGGCACGCTCACAACCATCTGCCAGGACATTTCGAACAGCTGTCGGATCTTCCTGCAACATCAAAGCACGTTCCCGAATAGGAGCCAATTCTTTCAGCATGGCGTCCACCACAGGTTGTTTACAATCTAAACAACCAATACCTGCGGTCGTACACCCCTCACGCACCCAGCGGCGAGTATCGTCGTCGCTATAAATCTCATGCATAGACCAAACGGGGCAGCGTGCAGGATCACCCGGATCAGTGCGCCGTATTCGTGCGGGATCCGTGGGCATGGTACGAACTTTACGTGTGATTTGCTCTGGGTCTTCGCGCAAGGAGATGGTATTGCCATAAGACTTTGACATTTTCTGACCATCCAAACCTTGTAGACGTGAGGCCTCAGTGAGTTTAGCCTGGGGTTCAACCAAGATCATCTTGCCTGATCCTTCCAGATAACCAAATACACGCTCACGATCTGCAACCGTAAGATTTTGGCTATCCGCCAGTAAAGCTCTTGCAGCCTCAAGCGCCTCTTCATCACCTTGCTCCGTATAGCGATTGCGCAGATCCATATAGAGTTTGGCTTTCTTGTTCCCCAACCGTTTGACCGCCATTTGAGCCTTTTCTTCAAAGCCGGGCTCACGGCCATACAGATGATTGAATCGACGCGCAATTTCGCGGGTAATTTCTATGTGAGGGACTTGGTCTTCACCCACCGGTACCAAGTTTGAACGGTATATCAAAATATCTGCGGCCTGCAGCAAGGGATAGCCTAAAAAACCGTAAGTCGATAAATCACGATCTGATAGTTTTTCTTGTTGATCTTTGTAGCTGGGCATTCGCTCCAGCCAGCCTAGCGGAGTCATCATCGAGAGCAAAAGATGCAACTCAGCATGTTCAGGCACTCTAGACTGAATAAAAAGTGTCGCTTGATTGGGATCCACACCGACTGCCAGCCAATCAATAACCATATCCCAAATGCTCTGCTCAATCATTTGAGGATCATCGTAATGCGTAGTAAGCGCATGCCAATCCGCAACCATGAACAAGCACTCATGCTCATGCTGCAAATGAATCCAATTCTTAAGCACACCATAATAGTGGCCAAGGTGAAGAGCGCCCGTGGGGCGCATGCCGGAAAGAACCCGATCAGGATACATAGCGAATGACGACTCCAAATTCAAAAAACATTGTTGTTATAGACCAACAATCCATGCGGCAATAGACAAAGTAGCGTAAAGCAATGGCCGCATCAAACTCTCTAATAAGTTACCAGAGAGCGCCAGAAGCAAAATAATGATCATGCTATAACGCTCTAACCCCTCTAACTGTATTGCCCAGCGCACAGGCAAAGTACTCACTAGAATTCGACCACCATCCAAAGGCGGGATAGGCAAGAGATTAAACACCATGAGAATGGCATTGATCTGCATGCCGGCTTCGGCCATTTGCTCAGCATAAAGACCGAGAGGTCCCACTTCAAAAACCGATACCCAACGCAGTAGAATTGCCCACAAGAGCAACATTACAAAATTGGAAGCGGGTCCTGCAGCAGCCACCCAAGCCATGCTGCTTCGTTTATTTCTTAGACGACGAACATCAATGGGAACGGGTTTTGCCCATCCAATTAGGGTCAAGGGGGTATTGGTGATTCGACTGAAAACAAATAAAGCAAAAGGAACGGCTAGCGTACCAATCGGATCAACATGCTGAATAGGGTTAAGGGTAATACGGCCCATCATGCGCGCAGTGGGGTCTCCTAACATATTGGCCACGTACCCATGCGCTGCCTCATGCAGCGTGATAGCAAAAATCACCGGGATAGCCACCATTAGGATATCGATTAGAATTTCAATCATGCTGCCTCAAATCCAAAACTTTCTATTGCTCCGCGCCCCTCTCTCACCAAGATAGGCGCGTCGCCAGACAAATCAACTACGGTCGTTAATCCAAAACCACACGAGCCGGAATCAATCACCAAATCTAATTTTCTTTCTAATCTACTTCTAATTTCTTCACCATCTGAAAGGGCCTGATCATCGCCGGGAAGTAATAAACTCGAACTCACCATAGGCTCACCAAGCTCTTCCAGCAAAGCCAAAGTAACCGCATGATCTGGAACACGTAAGCCAATCGTAGCGCGCTTAGGATGTTGCAAGCGCTTAGGGACTTCTTTCGTTGCGGCAAGTAAAAAAGTGTAGCTTCCAGGAGTATGAGCTTTCAAAGTTCGGTAAGTTTGATTATCAACCTTCGCATAGCGTGATATTTCGGCTAAGTCACGGCACATCAAAGTCATGTGATGCTGATCATCTAACTCCCGTATGGATCGAATTCTCCCCACGGCTTCTTTGTCATCCAGATGACACCCCAATGCATAACAAGAATCCGTTGGGTAAGCGACAACCCCTCCCTGACGCAGAATATCAGCAGCCTGGCGAATCAGTCGTGCCTGAGGGTTGTCAGGATGAATAGAAAAGTATTGAGACATTTAAGACCAAACTTGCCAGACCGGCTTGCAGATCGCTGGAAGAACTGCCAAACGACCTGGCAAGGTAAAGCTTTCTCCCGGTCCGTGATAATCAGAGCCCCTTGATGACATCAATCCGTAATGTTGTGCATAGTCTGCAAAACGATGAACTTGAACCTGCGTATGGTTACCGGTAACGACTTCAATCGCCTCACCACCTAAATCCTTAAAGTCGGCCATCAAAGCACGCAAACCCGCTGAGCCCATTTTGTAGCGCCCAGGATGCGCAAGTACTGCAATGCCGCCTGCTGCACGTATCCATGAAATAGCCTCACCCAACTCTGCCCATCGATGCGAAACATAACCCGGCTTTCCCTTTACTAAATAGCGCTTGAATACTGCTGAAACATTTCGCGCTTTGCCTTGTTCTACTAAAAATCGGGCAAAGTGCGTACGCCCAACCATTTGCTCTGAGCTTGCAAAAGCCATAGCGCCTTCAAAGGCCCCGGGGATGCCCGCTGCGGCGAGGCTATCCCCCATTTTTTGCGCTCTTAGCAGTCGCCCGCCCCTGACGATGTTTAATCCATCGACCAAACTGGGATGCTTGGGATCAATATTGAGTCCCACCACATGCACTGTGAGGCGGTCCCAGCTTACTGAAATCTCTACCCCAGGAATAAGTCGAATACCCTTAGCTTGAGCAGCCGAATGCGCTTCTTCAAGACCCGAAACATCGTCGTGATCAGTCAGCGCCAAAACATCTACACCACCCTTTACAGCCAACGATACGAGCTCTGAAGGAGAAAGAAGACCGTCTGATACGGTGGAATGACAATGCAAATCGACGTTGCGCATGAGAATTCTGCAAGAGTGAAACCTTATTTTACCAGAGCGCTTGCACCATCACTTGCCCCACCGTCGTTGGACAGTTCCTTGATTGGTACAGGATAATAGGGATATGACAACATTTTTACTTGATTTCCTCCCTTTACTGGCTTTTTACGCAGCTTTTTGGCTGGGTGGAATTTATATAGCAACGGGGGTAGGCATTTTGGCATCGGCGATGTCGATTGCATGGGCTTTAGGTCGCCGGCATCCTATACGCCCTATGGCTTGGATCAGTTTTGGTCTAATCGTTGTATTTGGGGGAGCCACCCTGATTTTGCATGATGAAACCTTTATCAAGTGGAAACCCACCGTTTTGTATTGGCTCTTTGCGAGTGTGTTGGTTTTAGGGCCGCGACTGATGGGCAAAAATCCGATTGCTATGCTTCTAGGAAAAGAAATGCACTTGAGTGAGGCAATCTGGGCAAAAGTGAATAATAGTTGGGCAATTTTTTTCTCATTGATGGGCGTGCTTAATTTGGTGATTGCTTACAATTTCGACACCACCACCTGGGCAACCTTTAAGGTATTCGGAACAATGGCTATGATGTTGGTGTTTTTGATCGTGCAAGGTATTTTCCTCGCTCCGCATATGCAGAACGAGAAGGAATAAGCGCAATGCAAGCAATCAGCACGACAGCTTCGCACATCCAAGATGCCCTGCAAGCAACATTTCAACCTACCACCCTTCTTGTTCATGACGACAGCGCGAAACATGTCGGTCATGCAGGAGCAAAAGACGGTGGAGGTCATTATCACATTGTCATCGTATCTTCGATGTTTGTTGGGCAAACTTTAGTGCGTCGGCATCGTCAGATATATACTGCCTTAAAGCCATTCATGGGCAGTGCTATACACGCTTTGGCCATTGAGGCCTTGGCACCAGGAGAGGCGGGAGAGCAAGCAGAAGTGTCTTCGCCCTCAAATTAAGTATTCATTCGATACCAAAGGAAAATAAATGAACGCAAAGCAAGCCCTGGCCTCTTTGGCCTTGATTGGAAGCACTCTCAGCCTGACGCTGATGTTTGCTCAACAAACCAATGCCCAAACAGGCGATCCCGCTCCCAGCGCTGCAAGCTCCGCTGGTGCGAGCTTGGGCAACGATATTACTGTTAATGGTCACGTGATTCCTGCAGCCTTGATAGACATGATTGCTAAATCACAGTCTGCCGGTGGAACACCTGATACACCCGCCATGCGCAGCGACATTCGCGACCAATTGATTAATTTAACTTTAATCTCTGAAGAGGCTGTCCGCCAAGGAGTGGATAAACAGCCTGAAGTCGCTATGCAACTAGAAGTTCAACGCCAGCAAATTTTGGTTCGTGCCTTCCAACAACATTACGCCAAAACCACTCAAGTAGATGATGCTGCCTTGCGCGCAGAATATGAAAAAGTCCGTGGTGAAATGGGTGAGAATGAGTACAAAGCGCAACATATTTTAGTTAAAACAGAAGATGAGGCCAAGAAGATCATTGCCGATCTAAGCAAAGGTGGTGACTTGGATAAGATCGCTGCAGCGCAATCCTTAGATACAGGATCAAAAGAAAGTGGCGGTCATCTGGATTGGGCTGTTCCTCAGGCATACGTGAAGCCATTCAGCGACGCCATGATCGGATTAAAGAAAGGGGAGTTCACCAAAACCCCAGTGCAAACTCAATTTGGTTATCACGTGATCAAATTAGAAGATTTACGTGCAGTTAAGGCGCCTGCTTTTGAAGAAGTTAAAGAGAATCTGCGCCAACAGCATGTACAACAAGACTTTGGTAGCGTAGTTCACGCCTTGCGTGAAAAGGCCAAAATCACAGGCATGTAATACTTGCTGAATGTTTTAAGCACTTGAAAGGCAGCCTTTTGATCGCGATAAGGGCTGCCTTTTTGTTTTTTAGTAGAAGTAAGGGTCTGAGGGGGTGGGGCGCGTTTTAAATCGCTTGTGGCCCCAAAAGTACTGATCAGGCCGAGCACGTGCCTGAGCCTCGACAAAGGCGTTCATGCGCAGCACATCCTGCTCTAGATCCTCTGTAGGAAAGCGCTCCCAAGCAGGATGAAAAGCAACGGTATAGCCTTTTGAACCCGATTCCTGCCATATGGTAACGGGAACAACTTTTGCCTTAGTAAGCGAAACCAGACGTGGCAAAGTCGTCACTGTAGCTGCAGGGATATCAAAGAAAGGGACAAAAATAGAATCACGATCCCCGAAGTCCATATCGGGTAGAAAATAGAGTCTTCTTCCCTCGCGAATAGCGCGCACCATAGGTCTCAAACCTTCGCGACGATCCAACATAATCACATCACCTAAACGATCACGTGAGTCCTGGATGACTTTATCCAGCAGGGGGTTTTTATGTGGGGTAAAAAAACCTACTCCTTTAAATTCCATACCCATGCGAGCACCACCAATCTCTAGTCCCAGCGCATGCATTGCTAGAAAAATCACTGGCCCATCTTTTACCGCATCGTAATGATGGATATCTTTCAGTTGTACTCGTTTTTTAATGACGTCTGAAGGAGCAAACCACACCACTCCCAATTCAAGAAAGCTTCTTACCAGTGCTCGAAAGTAATCGATTTGAATTTTCTTGCGTTCCGCAGGGCTTAGACTTGGAAAACAAAGATGAATATTGGTCTTGGCGGTGTGCGCTGAACGGGTGAACATAACTACTGGACCAACAAGATGTGCCAGCCCATTGATGACTGTTTGAGGTAAAAAATGAATCAGCCAAAGCAGGCTTATACCCAATCGCATCATGATTGTTTCATTTCTATCAAATCGAAGCGCTCGGTATGACGCTTGGGAAAATGGGTGGGCCAAAAGCGCTTCACTAAATCACCGACAACGGCTTCAAATTCAGATGGACTTAAATGCTTTGATGCAGTATATGCTTGCACAGCATAGTGCTCCATCCATGTTGGCATCTCTTCATCTTCACGTTTTAATAATCGACCTGATATACCTTTTAAAAAATAGAGTTCATGAATTAATTTCAGTGCGGCTGACTCAACAGCTATCGAGTCGATCAAGGCGCACTCTAAATCCTTGCTATCCAGTCGATACCAAACATAAAACTCTACACTCATAGTATGTTTTCAGAACGGGTGTGATCAGAAGATTTCGGCTTATCATTGACCGGCAATTTGGTCACGGCGAGTACCCACCCTTGTCCGGTCTGAAGCTCAACAGCCCGAACAACTTGCGCACTATTTATGTTCTCTTCATCCACTTCGTTAACTTGAGATTCAAGCAATACGTTCCTATCTAAATTCGCAGAATCTTCAATATTAAATTGTAAATTTTGCCCAGGCACTGGGGGGGTATCCCCTACATAAGCAAATAGTCGCATCCGTCGTTTGACTCTGCCTAAGAAATGCGCGCGCGCCACAATCTCTTGGCCTGTGTAACAACCCTTTTTAAAACTCACCCCTTGCAATAGATCTAGATTCAACATTTGCGGTATCCAGGTATCTGTAGTGACCGCCAACACTTCAGGTTCACCCGCTCGTACGCTAGACATTAGCCAAGCCTGAAGGCTTGGAGGGGTTTGTAAAGAGAGCTGATCCCTTAAATCTTTAGCATATGAAGAAGAACTCATCAGGCGCCAACACCCCTTACTTACGCAAGTAAGAAGGCCATTCGCCGATTGTGTTGTCGCTCCAGCTTCTTCAGGTACTTCCCATCCCGCATCTTGCAAAGAAATACGCATTGCATCTCCCCATAAAGCAGATCGCGCCACCTTGTTTGCGGCAGACTCTAGGATCACCTTAGCGCGCAATTTATACATCATCAAACGCTTTAAGGCTGTCGCTTCAAGCTCTAACGGAAGATCTAAATAAAACTGTCCTTGCCAAAAGCCACAAAAAAACAAAAACAAGATACGGCCCTTAGGGGTGCAATGCGCAGCAAAAAAGCTTTGTCCTTTTTTCACAAGGGCCATATCTTGGGTCAATTGCCCTTGCAAAAAGACTTCAGCTTCTTCTCCGGATACACAGATCAATCCTCGATCATCAAGGGGGCACCATCCTGATGGAATCTGGATGTTAGACAATGTGGCATCGTCAAGCTCGGAAAGCCTAGCTATTTGCTTATGTTCTGACTGCTCAGTCGTAATGGGTGAGTTCATACTAAATCCTAACATGCGACTCATTTCAAACCGCTATCATTCCCCTAGCCATCGCACTTATAAAATATTGAGCGCGAGAGTAAGCACTATGTTCGCTTCAGTGCTTGCCCCTTGCTTGGGTATGGTTGGTCTTATTTTAAGCGGTATTCCACTTTGGGGGCGCACCCTAGCTTGCACAGGCTTGATTGCCATACTCAGCCTTTCACGCAGAAAGCCCAGACAACAACATGACTCTTTTTTTTTAGAAATGAATGATGGCGATATGATTTGTTATCAGAAAGCCGGGCGATTTTATGTCCGTAAGTTGCAAAAATGGGGATGGGCGAGCACGTGGGGATTGCACGTGGCATGTTCAGGCAACACCCCGAGCAGGCTATATTTAGCCTCTGCACATTACCCACCTGCATTCTTGCGAAGATTAATACGCCATCGCATTTACGGGCACTCCATCCAAGTGAATCAGAATGAATGTGTGCAAACACCGGCTAAGCCTCGGCTTTGGCTATAATTCAGGTCTTAACCTGCTCAGCCCTTCTTCACTCAAAGCCAATTATGTCCCTCACGCTTTCTTTATCTGGTCCTCAAGCTCTTTCTCATTTTAGGAAAGAGCGTTTGCAAGAGCACATTTTGAGCGCGACAGGACACCATCTCGATGTAGACGCCCATTACCTCCATATCGTAAAACTCAATCAATCCTTGAGTCACCAGCAAACTGAACAGCTATCAAAGCTTTTAGAGTATGGCGATAAAACAAACTCTACCTCTTCATACAACGCATCAGTCGTTGTCACGCCTCGCTTAGGAACGCTCTCGCCTTGGTCGACAAAGGCCACAGAGATACTGCGTGGCTGTGGTTTGATTGAAGTGATTCGCGTTGAGCGCGCAATCCTATTTTCACTCAAGAACGAAGCAGGCAAAGAACTAGACTTTGATTCATCACGTCCTTATCTCTCCGCTTTATTCGATCCCATGACCGAGAGCGTATTGAACTCTTTGAGTGATGTTGATCGAGTATTCGATGAAATCTCCCCACAACCATTAGAACATATTGAACTCGGGGAAGATGCCCACGCGGCTTTGGTTCGTGCAGATCAACAACTTGGACTTGCTCTTGCTAACGATGAAATTGACTATTTAGTCAATCTCTTTGCAAGCTTGGGACGCAATCCCACCGACGCAGAATTGCTCATGTTCGCTCAAGCCAACTCAGAACATTGTCGCCATAAAATATTCAATGCAGATTGGAAAATTGATGGTGAGGAGCAAACGCACTCATTGTTTGGCATGGTGCGACACACACACACACACACACCTCAAGGCACCATCGTTGCCTATGCTGATAATGCTGCGATTATTCAAGGTGAAAGCTTACAGCGCTTTCATCCGGATTCAGAAGATCATCATTACGCCTATCGTCCAGTGTTGGGTCATTTAGTGGCCAAAGTCGAGACACACAATCACCCCACTGCGATTGCACCCTACCCCGGCGCAGCGACGGGCTCAGGCGGAGAGATTCGTGATGAAGGCGCTACAGGTCGTGGCGCAAAACCAAAGGCAGGCTTGGTGGGTTTCTCAGTCTCAAATTTACGTATACCGGGCGCAGAACGAGCATGGGAAGAAGGTTCAGGAGCAAAGCCTTCAAGAATTGCCTCTGCCTTACAAATTATGTTGGATGGTCCAATAGGTGCCGCGGCCTTCAATAATGAATTTGGGCGACCCAATTTAGCAGGCTACTTTCGCACTTTCGAATTAAAAGTGGATGGCGAATGGCGGGGCTATCACAAGCCCATCATGTTGGCTGGTGGCATCGGCACGATAGACGATGTGCAATCCTTTAAGTTTGATCTCACCCCAGGCACGCTGTTTATTCAGTTGGGTGGGGCAGGGATGCGTATCGGCTTAGGGGGTGGGGCCGCCTCATCCATGCAATCTGGCACCAATACTGAAGCGCTCGATTTTGACTCGGTGCAAAGAGCGAATCCAGAAATGCAGCGCCGAGCACAGGAAGTGATTGATCGTTGCTGGCAGTTGGGTCCGCAGAACCCTATTCTCTCGATTCATGATGTTGGCGCAGGTGGCTTGTCGAATGCCTTTCCCGAACTCGCGCATGGGGGAGGCGTAGGGGCACATTTTGACCTACGCAAAGTTCCCTCAGAAGAACCCGGCATGAGCCCTCGAGAAATCTGGAGTAATGAAGCTCAAGAGCGTTATGTTCTTGCTATTCCCCCTGATCGCTTGTCAGCGTTTTCCGAATTGTGCAAACGTGAGCGCTGCCCTTTTGCAGTAGTTGGAATGGCAACGGTTGAACATCAACTCACAGTAGAAGATCCGCACTTCGACAACCTTCCTGTTGATATGAGCCTAGATGCCTTGCTCGGCAACCCCCCCCGCATGTTACGCGACGTAAAACATGCTCCTGCAAAACTTAAGCCACTTGATTTTTCTGGTGTGCGCGTCCAAGACGCGCTGATGCGCGTATTGCGATTACCGACCGTAGCGGATAAACGTTTCCTCATCACCATTGGGGATAGAACCGTAGGGGGATTGTGCGCGCGAGATCCCTTGGTAGGTCCATGGCAAATTCCCGTTGCAGACGTAGCAGTCACAGCTGCAGGATTCCAAGATTTTCATGGCGATGCTTTTGCGATTGGTGAACGCGCCCCTTTAGCACTGATCAGTGGCCCTGCATCAGCTCGCATAGCCTTAACAGAATCCATCACCAATTTATTGGCTGCAGATGTGCCTGCGTTGGATCGCATCAAACTCTCAGCCAACTGGATGGCGGCAGCGGGTGCCCCAGGAGAAGACGCCATTCTCTTTGATACTGTTCGCGCCTTATGCCTTGAATTATGTCCAGCATTAGATCTTGCTATTCCTGTAGGAAAAGATTCGCTCTCGATGCGCACACGCTGGGAGGATGCGGAGGGTGAGCATCGTGTGACATCGCCTCTTTCTTTGGTCATCAGTGCCTTCGCTCCGGTATCGGATGTTCGCAACACGCTGACTCCAGAATTGAAAAGCTCTGGCGATGCTGAGACTGAGCTGTTGCTTATAGACCTATCTGCAGGCCAACAACGATTGGGGGGTAGCGCCCTCGCTCAAGTTTATTCTCAGTTGGGAGATACCTCTCCTGACTTAGATTCCCCAGCACGATTACGCGGACTGTTTGAAGTGATGCAAACCCTGCGCCACCAAAACAAAATCCTTGCCTGTCATGATCGTTCCGATGGTGGATTAATCGTCACCGTGCTTGAAATGCTCTTCGCATCACGTGCAGGCCTGACTCTTGATCTCAGCAAGCGCTGTGATTCCATTTCTACTTTGAGCTATTTGTTCAACGAAGAGCCTGGCATGGTCATTCAAATTCGCAGCGCAGACCGTGATCAAGTGATTAAGGTGATTGCTGACTCGCAGTCAGGCTTAGAAGTTCAAGTTTTGGGGCAAATCATTTCGCAGCAAGATCATTTCACCATTCTTCACGATAAAGACACGCTTCTCGACCATCCTCTCTTTGAATTAGAACAAGTATGGTCTGAAACCAGTTGGCGCATGCAAGCCCTGCGCGACAACCCCGAGTGCGCTAACGAGGCCTATCAAGCCATCAATGATCGCTTGGATTCAGGACTGCATGCTGTGCTGACATTTGACGCACAAGAAGATATTGCTGCTCCTTATATTCATACTGGGGTTCGTCCTCGTATCGCCATCCTCCGCGAACAAGGGGTGAATGGACAAGTTGAAATGGCGGCAGCCTTTGACCGTGCGGGCTTCTCTGCCATTGATGTACATATGAGTGATATCCTATCTGGCCGCCAAAACTTATCTGACATGGTTGGCCTAGTCGCTTGCGGAGGCTTCTCTTATGGTGACGTTCTTGGAGCAGGCCAAGGCTGGGCTCGCTCGATTCTTTTCAATGCGCGCGCGCGTGATGCTTTCGAAGGCTTCTTCCATCGACCTGATACCTTTGCTTTGGGAGTATGTAATGGTTGCCAAATGATGTCTGGTCTTTCAGAACTCATTCCTGGAGCAGAATGGTGGCCCAAACTTCAACGTAATCGCTCTGAGCAGTTTGAAGCGCGCTGGGCCATGGTAGAAGTACTAGCGAGCCCATCTTTGTTCTTGACTGGCATGGAAGGAAGTAAACTTCCCGTTCCCGTTGCGCATGGTGAAGGACGGATGGTATTTCGTTCGCTTCAAGATGCCCAATACGCAACTCAACGCGCCGCTCTGCGTTACATTGATGGCCTTGGAGCACCCGCTGCCCTGTATCCTGCTAACCCGAACGGAACTGAAGGGGGTTTAACAGGCGTAACCACCGCAGATGGACGCTTCACCATTCTGATGCCTCACCCCGAGCGCGCATTCCGAACCGTACAATATTCTTGGCACCCGAGTGAGTGGAATAGTGGCTTAAAAAGTAGCGATGGCCCTTGGCTCAGGATGTTCCGCAACGCACGTCGCTTTGTCGGTTAAGGTAAAGGTGTACACAGATCCATCAGCTGGCGATAGCCGACCATTTGTCGAGGTCGTCGCGGGAATTATTTTAGCGCCTGATCAATCTTTCTTGATGGCCAGCCGCCCCCCCGGGAAAGTCTATGCAGGGTATTGGGAGTTCCCTGGAGGCAAAGTAGAACCGGACGAATCGCCCCGTGCTGCGCTGGATCGCGAGCTACATGAAGAGCTAGGCATTACCCCAACAAGAGCCGACCCTTGGTTGGTGCGAACCTATAGCTATGAGCACGCCCGTGTTCGCATTCGTTTTTTCAGAGTCACGCGTTGGGAGGGCACACCCACGCCTCGTGAGGGACAAGGACTTTCTTGGCATCCTCCCGGCCCGCCTCAATTAGAACCTATGCTACCTGCGAATGGGCCAGTGCTGCGGGCACTCAATTTGCCTGATCGCTACGCCATTACGGGCGCAGATCTTGTAGGTGAACCCCATGCTTTACTAGGCATTCATCAAGCCATACAGAAAGGAGTAACACTATTTCAGGTTCGAGAAAAATCGTTTTCTCCTGCTCGTTTAAGACAGTTCGCGGCACAGGTCATCGACCTTGCACATGCGGCAGGCGCCAAGGTCCTGATCAATAGCGATCCTACAACAGCGCAAGCCTGTGGAGCCGATGGGGTGCATCTGGATGCAAAGCGCCTCATGGCGCTCACTGAACGACCTGGGCTTAAGCTATGCGCAGCGTCGTGCCATACGCCTGAAGAACTTGAACATGCGCAAAAGCTCAATCTAGATTTTGTGGTGTGGGGACCTATCAAAGTCACCCCAACTCATCCCCATCAAGCTGGGCGAGGCTGGAAAGCTTTTGCAGAAGCATTGGTCGGCCATGACAACCTTCCCGTTTATGCCATCGGGGGTCTCACCCCAGCAGATCTTGCTGAAGCCCGAGAATATGGCGCACAAGGCATTGCGGGTATCCGCGGCCTAGCACTTTCCTAAATTTTTTGCAGTCCTTTGCGGCCAGCCCAGTCGCGGGCGAACTGGTTTGCGCTGCGGCCACTTCGCGAGCTGCGCATCAGCGCCCACTGAAGTGCTTCATATCGGAAAACTTCTTGCTCTGAATGGGCCGGGGCTGCTCCTAACTCAGTCGCCCAATGTTCGGCGATTTGTAAGAACACCGTTTGATCCATTGCATAGAAAGACAACCAAAGACCAAAGCGATCCGACAGAGAGATTTTTTCTTCGATGGCTTCAGCAGGATGAATCTCATCCCCTTCATGCCGTGTACCCACGTTATCGGTATGTAAGTCGGGCATCAGGTGACGGCGATTGCTGGTAGCAACGACCAACACATTGCCAGCAGGTGCCGATAGAGATCCATCTAATAAAGATTTCAATGAAGTCCAAGCAAGATCGGCTGCTTCGAAAGAGAGATCATCGCAGAACAGCACAAAGCGCTCTACTCTATCTCTAATCAAAGCAAGGATGTCAGGCAGTTCTGCTAGGCCTGCTTTGTCTATCTCAATCACACGCAAGCCTTGGGCTAAATACGCCTGTAAAGCAGCCTTCACTAGACTGCTTTTGCCGCAGCCTCGCGCGCCTGAAAGTAATACATGATTGGCTGGGAAGCCTTTTAAGAATTGACGAATGTTTTGATCAAAGCGCACACGTTGATCTTCAATTCCATGCAGATCTTCAAAGCGTGTCACGGCTGAGAAAGGAAGCGGCTCCAATCCTCCTTGTTGGCCACGACGCACCCACCGCCAAGCATAGTGCTTATCCCAATCAGGCAATGGGGCCGGTCTGGGCAGCCAAGCAGACAGTTGGGTAAGAACGGTTTCAAACAGTGGCGAACCCTGTCCCATTATATTTTGGCTCAAAAGAATGCCCGCTTAATATGAAGTGGATGAAATCGACTGAGCAAAGATCTGAGCCGAGCTGTGAGCTTGGCTTAGCTTCGATAGTCCGCATTGATCTTGACGTAGTCGTAGGAAAAATCGCAGGTCCATACACTTGTTGAGATAGATCCGCGACCTAATTCTACCTTCACTACAATTTCTGCTTCTTTCATCACGCGCTGCCCCTCTTCCTCTCGATAACTGGCAGCACGTCCACCATGTTCAGATACCAAAACATCGCCCAGTGATAAACGCACCTTAGAGACATCAAGATCTGTAATTCCAGCATAACCAATTGCAGCTAATATTCTTCCCAAATTGGGGTCCGATGCAAAGAATGCTGTTTTCACCAAAGGAGAGTGTGCAATTGCTTTGCCAACCTTTAAACACTCTTCCATATTTTTTCCACCCTCAACCTGAACAGTGATGAACTTGGTAGCACCTTCACCATCACGAATAATCGCATGGGCAAGCGGAAGAGCAACTTGAATCAAGGCAGCACGTAATTCTGAGTAGGCGGGATCCTGTTCACTGGTAATCAGCGTATTGCCTGCTTTGCCCGAAGCAATCACCATGAAGCTGTCATTGGTTGAGGTATCGCCATCCACAGTGACGCGATTAAAGGAAGCATCCGCAACTTCTTTCACTAAAGTTTTGAGGAGTTCTGTCGTAATTGCGGCATCTGTTGCTATGTAACCTAACATTGTTGCCATATTGGGGTGGATCATCCCCGCCCCTTTAGCAATTCCTGTCACAGTGATGTTGCAGTTCGCTACAAGTGCATTCACTGAATAGGCTTTAGATTGGGTGTCTGTAGTCATAATGGCTTCAGCAGCATCACCCCAAGTTCCATAGGGAAGATCAGCCAAAGCACCGGCCAAACCTGCAAGCAACCGATCCATTGGCAAGCGTTCCATAATGACTCCCGTACTAAAGGGAAGGATTTGCTGGCTTCGCGTACCTGTCAATCGGGCCAATTCATCACAAGTCGCGCGGGCATCGGCAAGCCCCTCTTCACCTGTCCCCGCATTTGCGCAACCGGTATTGACCACCATGTAACGCATATCTGAAAAACTTAAATGCTCACGGCAAATGAGTACTGGGGCCGCACAAAAACGATTGGTCGTAAACACCCCAGCGACGGATGCGCCATTCTCCACTTCAATCACCAAAATATCCCGCCTACCTGGCTTACGAATTCCTGCTCGCGCGGTTCCCAAACGCACGCCAGATATGGGTTTTAGCTGATTATTGTCTACTTGGAGAAGGTTGACTGGCATAGTAAGTGGCTTCTTGATATGAGAGATAAAAAGCAGTTGATGTTCGTCATTTTACGCTAAACATATCAGCAAAATGAGGATGAAAAAAACTCAAAAAAAAATGAACACCTAAAGATATGACGGGTTCAGCCGTTCATGGGGTGTCCCAAGCGCAACCTCACAAGGCATAGCGCATGGAGATTGTTTGTCTTACGCCTACTAACCTCTAATAGATAGGATAACCCGGACTCATGGCACCCATCATGTCAGACCGATTAAACCGAAGTGAGTCCTTAAAGGGCCGCAGACAGGAACAAGCCCACCAACTATTTAGTAAAGGGCTGGCATTTCATCAGATTGGACGATTGGAAGAAGCTGCTGCTATGTATGAGAAGGCTTTAAAAGATCACCCCTATCACTATGATGCGCTCCACTTATTAGGCGTGACGGCCCTACAAAATAATCACCCCAAACGCGCCGCAGAATTAATTGGTAAAGCGATTGAAATTTTCCCTGATAACCCACATTTCCACAGCAATCGCGGAAGCGCTCTTCATGCTCTTAATGAATTAGATGCGGCTGTAGCCTCTTATGACCGAGCTATTGAAATTACCCCAGACTTTGCAGAGGCTTTATTTAACCAAGGTCTCGCTCTTGCAGACTTAAATAAATTTGAAGCTGCGATCGCCAGTTATGATCGCGCAATTTCGATTAAACCTGATTATGCTGAAGCACATTGTAATCGCGGCAATGCTTTAGTGCGCTTGGGGCAAATCTATGCAGCGATTACAAGCTATGACAACGCCATCAAGATCAATGCACATTTTGCAGAGGCATTCTGCAATCGTGGATTAGCGCTCACCGAGTTAAAACGCTTCGAAGCAGCAGTGGAAAGCTATCGCCAAGCAATTAGACTTCGCCCTGAGTATGCTGAAGCGCATTCCAGTTTAGGAAGCACCCTAGCTGACATGGGGGCTTTTGAAGAAGCGATCACACATTTTGATCAAGCTATTGCGTTAGATTCTCATTATGCAGAAGCATTCTGTAATAGAGGCATGGCGCTCAACGACTTAAAGAGATTTGATCATGCTTTAGCGAACTATGACGAAGCAATCAGAATCGATCCTCGTTATTATCAAGCCTTCAATAATCGTGGACTCGTGTTAGTCCAAATGCGAAAACTAGATTCCGCGATCTCTAGTTATAACCAAGCAATTACAGTGAATCCAAATTATGCTGAGGCTTATAGCAATCGTGGCCTAGCACAAGTAGAGCTGGGGCAATTTGAGGCTGCCTTAGAAAGTTACGATCGGGCAATTGAGATCCGATCTGATTTTGCAGAAGCTCATAATAATCGGGGCAATACCCTTACTTCGCTCAAGAACTTAGATGCTGCGATTATGAGTTTCGATAAAGCAATTCAGATGAAACCCGATCTCGCTGAGTTCCATTGGAATCGCTCTTTAGCACTTCTCATCAGTGGTGACTTTGAACGTGGTTGGGAAGAATATGAGTGGCGAAGACAGGTTCAAGTTTTTGAACTTGCCAAGAGGCGTTTTCAACAACCTCTCTGGTTGGGAGAGACCTCACTCCAAGGCAAGACCATCTTGCTTCATAGTGAGCAAGGCCTAGGCGATACCATCCAATTTGCGCGATACACCAAACTCATCGCCGATGCTGGAGCTAAGATTATCTTCGAAACTCAGCCTCCCTTGATGCGTTTATTAGAACAACTTGAAGGGGTCCATGAACTGATTCAGAGAGGGGAAGCACCTTCTCTACCATTTGATGTTCATTGCCCTCTGATGAGTTTACCGTTTGCTCATGGAACGGTGATTTCTACTATCCCTCGTGATTTGCCCTACTTGAAAGCAGAAAAAGCAAAAAGTCTAGAATGGAAGGGGCGATTAGGGGAACAGAATAAACCACGTATTGGGTTGGTATGGAGCGGAGGGTTCCGCCCTGACCAGCCTGAACTTTGGGCGGTGAATTCAAGACGCAATATCCCTCTGGAAAAAATTGTTGAGTTGAAGCGCATAGACGCAGACTTTTATAGTCTTCAGAAAGGTGAACCCGCAGAAGGTGAATTAAATTTACGACGAGGCTCAGTCTGGCCAGAGAATAATTTCTTTGTGTTCAGCGAAGATCTAAAAGACTTCTCGGACACGGCTGCATTAATCGACAATCTTGATCTTGTCATCAGCGTAGATACCTCTACGGCTCACTTAGCTGGAGCGATGGGAAAACCCGTTTGGATATTGAATCGCTATGACGGATGTTGGAGATGGCTTCTAGATACCAATGAAAGCCCTTGGTATCCCACTGCCAAGCTGTATCGTCAGGAAAAGACAGGCTGCTGGGATGATGTCATAAAACAAGTCGAACGTGATCTAGCAGAATTCTGCATCAACTATCACATCGCTTCTTTATTGGCTTGACGTAGTGTGCTGGGTTGATGAATATCTAATCAACCCAGTACTCCATGACACTGTTTATATTTCTTACCTGATCCACATGGGCAAGGATCATTCCTGCCTACCTTAGCAAACTTTTCCTGATCCACATTCGCTGAAGACGCCAGAGCCTCATCATAACCGGAATGGTGATACTGAACATTTCCGACCGTATCGGCTGCTATTTCTTGCTCGGTAGCCGCCTCTGCTTCGCTTGCAGTTGAAACCTGCACCTGCATCAAAATGCGTGTGACCTCACGTTTAATGTGGTCCAGCATGCCACCAAATAATTCGAAGGCTTCTCTCTTATATTCTTGCTTGGGATTTTTCTGGGCATAACCGCGCAAATGAATGCCTTGGCGTAAATGATCTAATGCAGCTAGGTGTTCACGCCAGCGACCATCAATACTATGCAGTGTCACAGCACGCTCATAACCATGCAAGGAAGGGGCATCCACACCAGAAAACTTCGCTTCATAACTGATTTTTGCGGCATCGCAAATACGACGAATCACTGCCTCTTCATCTAATCCAGAGTCTGGCCCCAACCATTCTTGAATAGGGAGCTGTAAACCTAATTCTTCCGAAATGGTTTGCTCGAGCCCAGGAATATCCCACATCTCTTCTGATGCATCCGACGGTATCGCTACTCGGAACATGTCTTTAATCACATCATCACGAATCTGAATGATCGTCGCAGAAATATCCTCTGCTTCTAAGAGATCATTTCGCTGAGCATAAATGACCTTGCGTTGATCATTGGATACGTCGTCGTATTCAAGGAGTTGTTTACGAATATCGAAATTTCGGGCTTCAACCTTACGCTGTGCATTTTCAATAGCGCGCGTAACCCAGGGATGTTCAATAGCCTCTCCCTCAGGCATTTGTAGTCTATCCATGATTGCTGCAACACGATCCGATGCAAAAATCTTCAACAAAGGGTCTTCTAATGACAAATAGAAACGGCTGGAACCCGGATCGCCTTGTCGACCGGCACGACCTCGCAGCTGATTGTCAATACGACGCGATTCATGTCTTTCAGATCCCACAATATGCAAGCCACCCTGAGCAACCACTTGATCATGGCGCTCTTGCCATTCACTCTTCAACTTTGCAATCTGCTGCAGCTTTGTTTCATCAGTAAGAGATTCGTCTGATTCAATCGCGGCGATTTCTGACTCGGGATTACCACCTAAAACAATATCTGTTCCTCGGCCAGCCATATTAGTTGCGATGGTGATGACGCCAGGACGTCCAGCCTGCGCAACAATTTCTGCTTCACGTGCATGCTGCTTCGCGTTTAAAACTTGATGTTCGAGTTTTTCTTTTTCCAACATCTCAGAGAGTAGTTCTGAACTCTCAATCGATGTTGTCCCTACCAGCACGGGCTGGCCTCGGCCATGGCAATGACGGATATCCGCAATAATCGCTAAATGTTTTTCCCGAGCAGATCTAAAAACTTGATCCATGCGATCTTTGCGAACCATTGTTCGGTGGGGCGGAATAATGACTGTTTCTAAGCCGTAGATCTGATTGAATTCGAAGGCTTCAGTATCCGCAGTACCCGTCATCCCAGAGAGCTTGCCATACATCCGGAAGAAGTTCTGGAAGGTAATTGAAGCAAGCGTCTGTGATTCGTTTTGAATCTTAACGCCCTCTTTTGCTTCAACTGCCTGATGCAGCCCCTCACTCCAACGACGACCTTGCATCATACGTCCGGTGAATTCATCCACAATCACGACTTCGCCGTTTTGAACCACATAGTGCTGATCTCTGTGATACAAAGTGTGTGCGCGCAAGGCAGCATGTAAATGATGAATGAGCGAAATATTAGCGGTGTCATATAGGCTAGAGCCCTCGGTCATCAGCCCAAATTCCACCATTAGCGCTTCCGCTTTTTCATGCCCCTCCTCCGACAACATCACACTATGTTGTTTCAAATCGACGTGATAATCGCCAGTCGACTCTTCATCCTCTTGCGGAGAAAGTCTGGGAATGAGCACATTCATCGATTGATACAACTGGGTGCTGTCTTCGGCCTGGCCAGAAATAATCAGAGGAGTACGCGCCTCATCAATAAGAATCGAATCAACTTCATCTACAATCGCAAAGTGAAGACCACGCATTACTCGGTCTTCAGATCTCTGCACCATGTTATCGCGCAGGTAATCAAAGCCGAATTCATTGTTCGTTCCGTAAGTGATATCTGAGCGGAAGGCTTCGACTTTTTCAGCACTTGGCATTTGGGAGAGGTTCACACCAACCGTAAGCCCCAAGAAACGATGGATTCTTCCCATCCATTCGGCATCACGTCGAGCCAAGTAATCGTTCACGGTAACGATATGCACACTCTTGCCAGACAAGGCATTCAGATAGGCTGGCAATGTAGCCATGAGGGTTTTGCCTTCCCCCGTCCTCATTTCTGCAATTTTACCGGCATGTAAAACCATGCCGCCGATGAGCTGAACATCGAAATGCCGCATACCGAGCACTCGACGCCCAGCCTCTCTAACGACCGCAAACGCTTCAGGGAGGAGTTGGTCTAAGGTTTCGCCAGCGACATAACGCGCTTTGAATTCAGCGGTCTTAGCCTGCAGCTCAGCATCACTCAACCCCTGTAGCTGAGGTTCTAATGCATTGATGCGAATGACATTTTTACGATACTGACGAAGCAAACGCTCATTGCGACTGCCAAAGATCTTTTTAAGAATTTCCGAGAACATGAGAGTGCAGCAAGGCCGAATTGACTGAAGCCCACCATCATACCAGAAGGCGGCAAGTACGCTGCTGCTGCAGAAGCACCCTTCAGGTTTGATTGCATTTAATAAGAGCGATCTTGCTCTAGATGCCTGCGCTCAACTATCGAGATTCAGGAACTTCTGAGGGTTGATAGGATGCCCATTTTCATGCACCTCAAAATGGAGATGGGGCCCCGTGGATCTTCCGGTTGTTCCTACTTGGCCTATGGTTTGTCCTTTTAAAACTAACTCGCCCTGCTGAACCAAGATCCTTGAAGCATGAGCATATAAAGAATGCAGCCCATTGCCGTGATCAATCTCAATAACGTTACCAAAATCAGGCAGTTGGCGAGTACTCACTACGATTCCAGATGCTGCACTGGCAAAGTTCGTACCTGTGGGTGCCACAAAATCGATACCCGCATGGAAGCTCGCTTTACCGTCAAATGGGTCAATACGTGATCCATAATCTGAGGAGTGGTAACCCGATGTAATGGGAGGAATAGTAGGAAGGGACTGCTTTGCTGTTCTTACCTCTACTACAGCAGACTCCAGACGGTTTATTCGAGTAGTGCGATCTTCAATAGCAGCCGCTACCTTGACTAATTGACCGCGCAGTATTTCAATTGTCGGAGCCGCGTTGCTGTGCGCATCAGGCCGAGGATTATTTTGAGCGGGTGCAGGGGCAGCAGGCGTTGAATTAGGACCTACAGAGGTCGCCCCAGGCTGTCCAGCTCGTGGACCAATCAATTTAGACAAGCGGTCACTGAAGGTATCTAATCGCAGTAATTGAGCTTCCATCTCCCCCAGTTTAGCTGCCATCATATTCAGGGTTGGACCCACATCGGTCACTTTTGCCCCTCCAACATCCGCAATTTTGGGGTCAACACCATAAACGGACTGTATGATGCCTTGAAATATCATCACAATGCCAATAAGGGCTGAAATCAAGATAAACCCTAATCCCACAATATGGGCAGGGCCTACAGAAAACGATTTGGGAGCGGAGCCATGATCCGCTACTAATATTATGTGCATGCCATACCTCAAACCAACATTTCGTTCGACCAAGTCCTGAACTTCATATGCACCAGCTCAAAACATTACTCGGACGCATTGCAACTGGAGAGCGCTGGCAGATAGAAACTCGCCAAGCAAATCACATCCAAACTGCTTTAAAAGAAAGCCTTCCCCTCGAACTCACTCATGCATGTGAGGCTTGGCTGGATGAAGCAGAAACATTGACTATTGCTTGCCCTAACGGAATGTATGCCTCCAAATTAAGGCAGTTAACACCCCGTCTTGTTCAACAACTTCGTGCCAAGGGGATTGAGGTTAGAACAATACGGTTAGAAGTTCAAGCCGGAAGGGTTAGCCCTAGTGCTTTCAAAACGAAACAAGTAATGACCTCCCCACCCGAACAAATTGTCGCTCAAATCGAACAATTAGGCTCGAAAGTCTCTGCTGAACCCTTAAGCAGAGCGCTCAAAAAATTGGCGAATACCTTGCGTCAACCGTCAATTAGATGACTTGCAAGTTTTGCTCAAGATAGCTCTTGGGGAGCGCGGAAGCATTGTGAAACGTTGCAAACTCCCAAGCATCTTGGTTTTCAAGCAAGGCCCGAACTGCCAAGTTATTCACGGCATGTCCGCTTTTGTACCCGTAAAAATCGCCTATGAGAGGGTGCCCCATCAGATACAAATCTCCCATCGCATCCAGAATCTTATGCTTCATGAACTCATCGCCGTAACGCAAACCATCGGCATTTAACACTCTGAATTCATCCAGGACGATGGCATTTTCAAGACTACCGCCCAAGCCTAGCCCCTGCGCACGCATGGCTTCAACATCTTTTGTGAAACCAAATGTACGGGCTCGGGCAACTTCTTGTATATAGGATGTTTGATCAAAGTCGATTGTCACCGCCCCCCCGCCATCGCTGAAAGCCGGGTGATTGAATTGACCACTAAAGGTCACTCGAAATCCCTCGTAAGGACTAAAGCGCGCAACTTTATCGCCTTGCTTAACTTCTATCGGTTTTAATACACGAACATAGCGCTTTGGGGCTGATTGCTCTGCAATGCCTGCAGATTGAATCAGGTAGACAAAAGGACCGGCACTTCCATCCATAATGGGCGGTTCAGGTCCTGTCAGATCAACGTAGGCATTATCAATGCCGAGGCCAGCAAATGCGGACATCAGATGTTCAATTGTTTGGACTTTCCCGCCATTTGCCTCAATACAAGTAGACAAGCGGGTATCAGTGACCCCATGGGCAACCGCCGGAACCATAGGGGCACCTGGCAGATCGGTACGTATAAAAACAATTCCGGTGTCTGGCTGCGCTGGACGGAGGGTAAGTTCGACCCTTTCACCAGTGTGTAAACCGATGCCACGCGTTTTAACCAGAGTTTTGAGTGTGCGCTGCTTAATCATCATATTCAGAATAATAACACGAGCCCCGGCAGACAAGCTGGTACGGGGCGGCCGTACCAGCACTGTTGCAGACAGTATAGTGAGATAAGGGGAGTCTCACTCTCTGCTATTTCCTGACTTTTTAATCAGCCTGCTTTCGCAAGAAAGCGGGGATATCGAGATGATCGATACCCGAAGCTGTCATTGCAGAGACCTGACGCTCACGACCACGACGAATGACTGCGGGTAATTCCTCACCGTTAGGTGAAACGTCTTGCATGCCCATATTGTCTGTGCCAGTTCTCACAACGCTGAGCGACTTTGGCTGACTGGTTCGCACAACAGGTTGGCCCAGACCCGTCGCAACGATAGTGACACGCAAGGCATCCCCCATGGAATCATCTACTACGCTTCCAAAGATGACCGTTGCATCCGGTGCGGTAAATGCACTGATGGTATTCATGACTTCATGCACCTCCTTCAAGCGCATATCTTTGCTTGCTGTGATATTCACTAGAACACCGCGCGCACCAGTTAGATTGACGTCCTCGAGAAGCGGGCTTGCAACTGCTTGTTGAGCAGCTACATTGGCGCGGTCAATTCCTGAGGCGCGCGCCGAACCCATCATGGCAACTCCCATTTCAGACATCACCGTCCGAACATCAGCAAAGTCAACGTTCACCATACCAGGACAATTAATCACTTCCGCAATACCCGCTACAGCGCCGTACAGTACATCGTTGGCTGCTTTATAAGCATCGGTATAACCCACATCATCCCCTAAAACCGCCATTAATTTATCGTTAGGAATAATGATGAGGGAATCGACGTTCTGCGAAAGCAACTCTATACCAGCCAAAGCTGCGCGCATCCGCTTACCTTCGAAAGCAAAAGGTTTTGTCACAACCGCAACAGTCAATATACCCAATTCACGAGCAACTTCAGCTATTACAGGTGCAGCACCTGTTCCGGTTCCTCCACCCATCCCTGCAGTGAGAAATAACATATCCGCTCCACTGATCGCTTCTTTAATTTTTTCGCGATCTTCAAGAGCTGCCTGGCGACCAATTTCAGGGTTAGCACCTGCACCAAGACCTTTAGTAATGGTTCCACCCAGTTGCATCGCATTTCGAGCACTACTTCGTTTGAGTGCCTGAGCATCCGTGTTAGCAACAATAAAATCAACGCCGTCAATTCCGGCTGCCAGCATATGCTCAACGGCATTTCCACCGCATCCGCCTACGCCCATCACCTTAATGACCGCACCACTTACATTTTCATCTAAAAGTTCAAACATCATTTCACCCCCCTAGTTAACAAAAAGTGTCGCCGCCGACACTGCTTAAAAATTGCTCTTAAACCATCCCTTCATTCGTTCTAGAACTCCTTGGAACGACCCCACCTGCAAACGCGATGTTTCCGTTCGCTGGAATTGGCTATAGCCCTCTACCAACAAACCCACACCAGTTGAATAACGCGGATTTCGCATCACTTCAGATAAAGCGCCGCGATAAGACGGGACACCCAATCGCACTGGCATATGAAAAATCTCTTCGCCAAGCTCCACCATGCCTTGCATGGCACTCGTACCGCCCGTCAGGACTATTCCTGATGACAGCAGTTCCTCGAATCCACTGCGTCGTAATTCGGCTTGAACAAGGGCATACAATTCTTCAACTCTCGGTTCGATGACTTCGGCCAAGGTATGGCGAGAAAGCTGTCTTGCGCTTCTATCTCCCACACCAGGCACATCAATAAACTCATCTGATGCAGCCAGTTGGCGTAATGCGCACCCTTGGGCTACTTTGAGCTCTTCTGCATCTTTAGTAGGGGTGCGTAACGCCATTGCAATGTCGTTAGTGATTTGATCTCCCGCGACCGGAATCACTGCAGTGTGCTGAATAGCCCCGCCTACAAAAACGGCCAGGTCAGTCGTACCCCCCCCGATATCAACCAAACACACTCCAAGATCTTTTTCATCTTCGGTTAATACCGCCATTGCAGATGCCAGAGGCTGAAGCATCAAATCATGAATCTCAAGGCCACAGCGCCTCACACACTTCATGATATTTTGTGCGGCAGATACTGCACCTGTCACAATATGCACCCGTACTTCTAGACGAACACCACTCATACCCAAAGGATCTTTGACATCCTCCTGCCCATCCACGATGTACTGCTGTGTAAGGATATGAAGTATCTGCTGATCGAGAGGAATATTGACTGCACGTGCAGTTTCTAACACGCGATCAATATCTGTCTGCCCCACTTCTTTGTCTTTAATCGCGACCATCCCGTGCGAATTAAAACTCTTGATATGACTTCCTGCAATTCCCGTAATGACTTGACGAATTTTGCAATCCGCCATCAATTCAGCTTCTTCCAGCGCACGTTGGATCGCTGAAACGGTGGATTCAATATTGATGACCACTCCTTTCTTCAATCCTCGAGATAAATGCTGCCCCATTCCGATGACTTCAAAGCCACCTTCCGGTTTAATCTCTGCAACGATTGCGATGATTTTAGAGGTACCGATATCGAGGGCAACGATCAGGTTTTTGTGATCGCGAGTCTTGGTATTCATGATTTCAAATCCTTCGAAGCACTGACTGGACGCAGTGCAAAACCGTGTGAGTAACGTAAATCTGCCACTGCACCAGACAACGCAGCGTTGTGAACAAGTTGAGGATAAATTTCGATGAACCGCGCCAAGCGACCATGAACATCGTCTTTTCCTAATTCGATTTCCAGACCATTGTCCGCAATCAAGCGCCAAGACCCTCGCTCTGTAAGCTCAAGGTCAGTAATCGACAATGCAAGCTGTTTCAGTTGTTTATGAAATTGCTGAAACTCATCGTGCATTAACGACTCGCTTCCCTTTGGCCCTTCAAAATAAGGCAGTACCCCAGAATATTCAGCAGTAAAACGCTCGCCTTTTGTATTGATGAGTTCACTATCCCCCCAACGCCCCAAAGGATGATGCTCCTCAACACCAATCTCTAATTGATCTGGCCATATTCGCCGCAATGTCACGCTTCGAACCCACGGTACGGTGCGTAACTCACTGCTAGCCGTTGAGAGATCAATATTAAAAAAAGAACCTTTTAATGCCAGGACACGCTTACGTATCAAGTCTCGATCCACTTGATCTAGGTCTCCCACCACACGTACCTGATGAATATCAAACATGGGGCGCCCGGCGATCCATAGACCCGCTTGCCGTAAACCGATTGCACTCGTTAGACCAAACAGTAAAAAAACCGCCAAAATAAAGTGCTTTTTTTCTATCCGGGGTAAACGAAACAAAACGGACTCAGTCTGTCTTGGTCCTCCCATTGATCGTGCTGCTTTAGAACGCACGCGAATGTCTTGCATGGTTGAAGGGGCGGCACGCTTCATTTCGATTCCCCCCCAATAATTCGAACTTCACGTTGCAAACTGATCCCGGTTTGTTCGAGTACGCGGCTCTCTATGAGATTCAACAAACTCTCAATATTGTTTGCAGTGGCTTGGCCTAAATTCACAATGAAATTGGCATGCTTTAGAGAAACCTGAGCTTGACCAATGGTGAATCCCTTCAATCCACATGACTCGATAAGACGTGCTGCAAAATCACCTTTTGGATTTCTAAATACCGAGCCTGCATTAGGTTGCTGCAATGGTTGACTTGCAATGCGTCGTTTCAATAGTTCTTTGATCTTCTCTAAAGAGTGCTTTCCATCGCCTTTTTCAAACTGAAAACGCGCTGAAACAAACCACTCATTGAGAGGAAACAGTGAGGCATCTCTAGATGAAGCGTGTTGACATGAAGCGCTAAAGTCAACATGGCGATAGTCAATTTCGAAATCATTGGGAGTGCGTGTATGCAAATTTCCGGCACGATCAATAGTCCTTACATCAAGAACGTGGGTCCAAGTATCCGATCCATAACATCCTGCATTCATTGCGAGCGCACCTCCAACGGTACCCGGAATACCCGCCAAAAACTCTGCCCCTTCAAAATCATTACGCGCCGCAAAACGTGCTACTTTCGGCGCTGCTACTCCTGCTTCTGCAGAAATTAAATCACCCGCATGACTTGATTGAATTTCAATACCTGAAAGAGCGCTATGGGTTAAAACTACTGTCCCAGAAAACCCTCCGTCTCTGACTAATAAATTACTACCCAGACCAATGATATAAATCTCTTCGCGTTCATCTTGCTGACGCAAGAAGTTTTGAAGATCTGTCAGGTCGGCAGGAATGTAAAATCGACTCAGACGTCCTCCTGCTTTCCAACTGCAGTGACGCTGCATACTTTCATTAAGGCGCAGTTCACCCCTTAACTTTTCTGGAGCGAACAGAGAACCGCCTCCACTACGTGTATCCTCCATGGCTCTGCAGGCGCTAAGCATCTTGCGCTCCAGACTTGTTGGCAAGTTCGCTGAGTTTTGGAGCGACTTGGGCAACACTTCCTGCCCCCATGGTGATGACAACATCTTTATCGCGTAACCCTGCCAATATCGCCTCGGGCAAATCTGACGGCCCTGTCACAAAAACGGGCTCGACCCGACCTATCAATCGGATAGCCCGAGCTAAAGCACGACCATCTGCAGCAACAATAGGCGCCTCACCTGCTGGATAAACATCAGCCAAGAACAACGCATCTACACCAGACAAAACCTTAACGAAATCCTCAAAGAGATCACGCGTTCTTGTGAAACGATGGGGTTGAAAAGCCAGCACCAAACGACGCCCCGGAAATGCACCTCGCGCTGCTGCTAATGTGGCGGCCATTTCTACAGGGTGGTGACCATAGTCATCTACCAATGTGAATGTTCCACCGGAGCTCAAAGGGAGTTCTCCAAAGCGCTGGAAGCGGCGACCCACTCCATCAAACTCTCGGAGCGCTTTTACCATTGCGGGATAAGGTGCACCTACCTCAATCGCTACAGTAATAGCAGCCAAAGCATTCAAAACATTGTGAATACCAGGGAGATTAAGTTCAATTTGCAAGTGACGCGCATCTGGGCGCTGACGCGACGGATGAATCTCAACACCGAAACGCATACGACCATCTTGTGCTTCTATATTCACTGCTCTCACTTCTGCCTCTGGGTGTTGCCCGTATGTAACAATCGGTTTCGTGATGCGCGACAGAATAGATTGAATGTTTGGATCATCAAGGCACACCACCGCCGTTCCATAAAAGGGAAGGTGTTCGATGAAATCTACAAATGCTGATTTTAGTTTTTCAAAATCTTGACCATAGGTTTCCATGTGATCGAGATCGATATTTGTCACTACGGCCATGACAGGCTGAAGATAAAGAAAGGACGCATCAGATTCATCGGCTTCGGCAACGATGAATTCGCCTTTACCCAGTGCTGCATGCGTACCAGCGCTGTTCAGCCTTCCACCAATCACATAGGTAGGATCTAAGCCAGCTTCTGCCAAAATGCTGGCAGTCAAACTCGTCGTCGTTGTTTTACCATGGGTACCAGCAACTGCAATACCTTGCTTCAGTCGCATTAACTCCGCCAACATCATGGCACGCGGAACAACAGGAATTCGATATTCTCGAGCTGCCGTCACTTCAGGATTGTCTTTAGAGACCGCACTTGAAATCACAACTACATCAGCTTGACCTATGTGCCCAGCATCATGACCCTGACGAATCACGGCACCTAAACCTTGAAGGCGCGAAGTGGCTGCATTCGTACCTAAATCTGACCCTGATACTTCAAATCCAAGATTAAGCAGCACTTCAGCAATGCCACTCATGCCTGAACCGCCGATACCCACAAAATGAATATGATTTACTTTATGACGCATCAGCTGTGCTCTCCCTGTTCGAGGGTAGCCAGGGCGTTTTGCTGTTGAATAATGACTATTCTCGCAACATCTTCAGTCGCGTTAATACGACCTAAACCACGAGCCGCTTCGGCCATCATGAGTAAGCGATTTCGATCTAAGCTTTGAATGAGGCCAGCGAGATCTTTGGCATTCAACTGATCTTGCGCAATAAAAATTCCTGCACCAGCCGCACTCAAAAATTTGGCGTTATGCGTCTGATGATCATCTACTGCCGCAGGGAATGGAACTAATACGCTTCCCACTCCAATCGCGGCGAGCTCAGCAATCGTTAAGGCACCCGCCCTACAAATCACCAAATCGGCATCCGACAAGACTTGCGCCATGTCATCTATGAAGGGAAGTACAGTGGCATCTACACCAAGATTTTTATAGGCTCCCTGCATTTCATCGAGCAATTTCGCCCCTGCTTGATGAGTGATGACAGGACGATGTGTATCGGGAATCAGCGCGATTGCTTCAGGGACAATGGTATTCAGTGCTCGAGCACCTTGACTACCTCCTACCACTAGAATTTTTAATGGTCCTTGGCGGTGCGCAAATCTTTGTGCTGGCTCAGGAGAATCTAATACTTCTTGCCTAACGGGATTGCCCGTCCAAGTTGAACATCTCGGAATGGGCAAGATACCAGCAAAAAAATTGCTACCACGATTCCTAAATGCATCTGGAAATCCCGTTAATACCTCTCTGGCAAAGAGTGAAAGGACTCGGTTAGTCAGCCCAGCAATTGAGTTCTGTTCATGAATCACCAATGGTCGCCCCATCAGCACGGCAGCAAGGCCACCTGGAAAGGCGACAAAACCACCAAATCCAACAACCACATCAGGTCGCAGCGCCTTCACTACATTCAGCGCTTGGTAAATTGCCATGATTAACCTTGGAACGCCAAGTACAATCCCTGAGATCCCTTTCCCTCTCAAACCTGAAACGCTGAGCCATTGAATGGGTATCTGGTGGGGTGGAACAAGACGACTTTCCAGTCCAGCGGTTGTTCCCAACCAAGTCACCTCCCAGCCCTTGTTGCGTAATGATCTCGCAACAGCAAGTGCAGGGAATATATGGCCTCCAGTCCCTCCAGCCATAATAAGTGCTCGTGGTGCTGACAGAGTAGTCGCTTTCATCGTTTGCGATGACCACTGAGTTGGCGTGACTCAAAGTCAATTCGTGCAACAATCGCCAGCGCCACACAATTTGTGAGAATGCCGCTTCCACCATAACTCAGCAAAGGCAGGGTAAGGCCTTTGGTGGGCAGCAACCCCATATTCACACCCATATTGACGAAAGACTGCGCAGCAAACCATACGCCAATTCCTTGCGCAGTGAGCGCTGCAAAATAGCGCTCTGTTGCTGCAGCACGTTGCCCAATTTGAAATACTCTCCACACCACATAGGCGAATAGGGCGATAGTGATACATACCCCAACTAGACCCAATTCCTCGGCGATCACTGCAAGCAGAAAGTCAGTATGTGCCTCGGGCAAATAGAGTTGTTTTTCAACACTCGCTCCAAGCCCAACACCCAACCACTGGCCTCGACCAAATGCGATCAATGCATGGGTGAGTTGATACCCTTTTCCAAACGGATCTTTCCATGGATCAAGAAACCAAATCACACGCTGCATTCGGTATGGAGATAACACCACCAGCAAAGCAAAACCTATGACTAAAATCACAATCAGCGCGGCAAATAATCGCCAGTTCAATCCACCCAAAAAGAGAATGGCCATAGTGATCACAGTAATCACAGCAAACGCACCAAAGTCTGGTTCTCTCAGTAACATTGCTCCCACAAAAAACATGGCGATTGCCATAGGCATGAACCCACGTTTCAAACTGTGCATGAGAGCAGCTTTACGCACCGTGTAATCCGCTGCATAGAGCGTAGCTGCAAGCTTCATAAACTCTGAGGGCTGGAAGGAAAAACCCATCAATGAAATCCAGCGACGGCTGCCGTTGACATCACGTCCTACACCCGGGATGAGTACGACAACTAAACAAACAAGACAGGCCAGAAATAAGGGCATGGCTAAGCGCTGCCATGTGTGTTCAGGAATCCTGAAGGCCACATAGGCTGCCGACAGAGAGACCACCATGTAAATCGCTTGATGTTGGAAATAAAAGTAATTGCGATAGCCCGTGTGTTTATCCGCTTCGGCCGCCACAATAGAAGCCGAATACACCATGACTAATCCCAAAGCCAATAACGACAAGATGGCCCACAACAGACCATTGTCTACAGGTTCATGCTGGTCGCGCCAGCTTCGGGCCAAAAGCAAGCTCATCTGAGTTTCAAGGTGGACAGACCCACCAGAATGAGCATCATGGTAATAATCCAGAAGCGCACAACTACCTGCGTTTCCTTCCACCCCTTAAGTTCAAAGTGATGGTGTAGAGGCGCCATTCGGAATACACGGCGCCCAGTGAGTTTGAATGAAGCGACTTGAACGATCACTGACAGCGTTTCGACAACAAACACGCCACCCATAATAAACAGCACAATTTCTTGGCGAACGATGACAGCCACCATACCCAGGGCCGCCCCTAAAGCTAACGCCCCTACGTCCCCCATGAATACTTCAGCGGGGTAAGCATTAAACCAAAGGAAACCCAGTCCCGCGCCTGACATGGCTGAACAAAAAATAACAAGCTCACCCGCGCCGGGGATATAAGGCACCCCCAGATAACCAGAAAAAACGTGATTGCCTGCTACATAGGCAAATACAGACAGTGCCGCAGAAATTAATACTGTTGGTAGGATAGCAAGTCCATCTAAACCATCTGTGAGATTGACAGCATTACTGGATCCCACCAAAACAAAGTAAGTCAAAATAACAAAACCAACTGCGCCCAGTGGGATTGCTACGGTCTTAAAAAATGGAACAATCAGGTCTGTTTGCTCAGGCTGAACTGCGGTGAGAACCAAATACAATGCAAAGCCTAATGCCAAAATCGACTGACCCAAGTACTTAGTGCGCGCAGATAAACCCTTAGGATTGCGATGAACTACTTTGCGATAATCGTCAATCCACCCGATTACCCCAAACCCGAGGGTAGTCAACATAACCGACCAAATGTAACTGCTTGTCAGGTCACCCCATAACAAAGTAGTAAGAACAATTGAAACCAAAATTAACGCACCACCCATGGTAGGCGTACCTGCTTTAACCAAGTGTGTTTGTGGTCCATCATTCCTAACAGACTGCCCGATCTTATAAGCAGTTAGCTTACGAATCATTGCAGGCCCAACTAAAAAAGAAATCATCAATGCCGTCAGCGTAGCAAGCATCGCACGCAGTGTGATGTATTCAAATACATGAAATGTACGAACACTAGAAGCGAGATAGTGCGTGATTAAAAGCAGCATGTTTTAATTTCCCTCAAACCAAGGATGGCTCATGCTGCTAAGCCCTCGACAATTCTTTCCATTCGCATAAACCGTGACCCTTTAACCAAGACGGTGACGTCACTCGATAAGAGCGGGGAAATCCATCCACATAATTCTTGGGGGTCTTCAGTTGTGCGTGCTAACGGACCGAATTCTCTTGTCGCTTCTAGGACCGCGCGTCCTAATCCAAACATATATTCGATACCTGCAGTTCGGCATGCCCTGCCTAACTCAGCATGAAGTTCAGGAGCTTGCTCACCTAATTCACCCAGATCACCCAGTACTAAAATACGAAGACCCGATTGAGAAGACAGGACTGAAATCGCAGCCAAAACAGAATCGGGGTTGGCATTGTAGGTATCATCAATAAGACGCGCCCCCTTTTGACCAGACACTATTCTTAAGCGTCCCTTTACGCCGGCAAACCCCTCTAGCGCCTTGCAAGCCAAAGCGGGATCAATTCCTATCGCCGTAGTTGCCGCTATAGCTGACAATGCATTGCTTGCACTATGCTTACCAGGCAAAGGTAAGTGACAAGCTATGACTCGATTCCCCACTTTAATGACCAGTTGCTGAGCAGGTTTTTGAGTATTGTTAACAGGCACATTTGCCTGAATGGGGCCAATATCAGCTTCTTGGTCGCAGGCGAAAACCACCATGCGATGATTCACAGCGAATTGCTTGCATATCTCGGCACTGGGGTCATCCGCATTAATGATCGCAACACCATCAGAGGACAAACCACTGAATATTTCTGCTTTTGCGCGCGCGACATCCTCTAATGTTCCTAACAGCCCAACATGTGCGCGTTGTACATTATTGACAACAGCAGCATTAGGTTTGGCAATTCCAGAAAGAACAGTAAGTTCTCCGGCGTGATTCATTCCCATTTCAACCACAGCATAGCGATGCGTGGTTCTTAAGCGAAGCAGGGTAAGCGGTAAACCGAGATGATTGTTAAAGTTACCGCTAGTAGCTAGAACTGTTTGACCCGGATTGAGTCCTTCCTCTTGTGCGTGAGCAATCAAAATAGTGGCGATCATTTCTTTAACGGTCGTCTTACCATTACTGCCCGTTACACCTATCACAACGGTGGATAGCTGAGATCGCCACCACCGAGCAATCTGACCCAGCGCATCTACGCAGGATGTCACTTGAATCATATGCCCCTGAGCATCGGAAACCTCATGCTCTACCAATGCAGCCAACGCTCCAGCTTGCAAAACCTGACTTACAAAATCGTGTCCATCTGCTCTTTCGCCTTTCAAGGCCACAAACAAATCACCAGGACGAATATCTCTTGAGTCAGTACTTACCCGGGCAAAAACTATTTTTTCAGCATTGGCGCAAGGGGGGGATAAGTTCAACGCGAGACACACTTGAGCCAAGCTCACATTCCATGGTTGTGCGTTATGAGGCAATTGAGAGGAATCACTCATAGAGCCTCTCCAGCTTCCGTGTCATCAGAATGTTGATTGATGAGATTCAAGACAATCTCTTCATCGGAGAAAGGAATCTTCGACCCGTCAATTTCTTGAAATTTCTCGTGCCCCTTCCCTGCAACCAGAACCACATCCCCCGGCTTCGCTAAAAGTATGGCTTGTGTGATCGCAAGTTTTCGATCCAGCATTTCTCCATAGGGATTAAACAGCATCCCCTTTGAAATATCCCGCAGAATTTGGATGGGATCCTCGCTACGAGGATTATCACTCGTCAAAATAACAACGTCTGCCTTTTCCTCAGCAATTGCTCCCATCTTGGGTCGCTTGGACTGATCGCGCTCTCCGCCACATCCGAATACACAGAACAAACGATTATCTTTAGGAAGACCAATACGCAGCGTATCCAATACACGACCTAGCGCATCAGGCGTGTGAGCAAAATCAACTACCACTTTGACGCCTTTAGCACTCTCAAAACCCTGCATACGACCTGGTGGAGCTTCTAGCTGAGAAAGCAATTGCGGCAACTGATTACTTGCGACACCCATCTCTAATAATACGGCCGCAACTCCGATGAGATTAGAGACATTGAAAAGCCCTAAAAGCTTTGTCTTCACTCCAATGACGTCACCATTAGGAAGACGAAGATCAAACTCACTTCCTGATTGATTCACTTTCAGATAGGAGCAATATATTTCCTGGCCATCCGTGATCGGTTTTTGTTTTGTAGAGAAAGCCAGAGCAGGCACACCCTCTTTCACTAGTTTTTGATACAGTGATAGACCAAATGCATCATCTATATTAATGATGGCTTTACGGAGTTCTGCCGAATGGAAAAGTAATGCTTTCGCCTCTCCATACGCCTCAAGCGTGCCGTGATAATCCAAATGGTCATGACTGAGATTCGTGAATACTGCAATATCAAAATGCACCCCATCTACTCGGCCCTGAGCAAGACCATGCGAAGATACTTCTAGGGCCACTGCTTGCGCACCCAATTTTTTCAAGCTCATTAATCCCGCTTGTAATTCGATTGGGGTAGGTGTTGTAAATCCAGTTGGCTCAAGTGCACCCATTAAGCCAGCCCCAAGGGTACCAACCAAACCGCATGGAATATTGACAGCCGTTAAGGCTTGAGCGATCCAATGTGTACTTGAAGTTTTACCATTGGTGCCCGTTACGCCCACGGTCTTCATTTCCCAGCTCGGATCACCATAAAAAAAGGAAGCTATTCGACTTATCTCCCAACGAAGACCAGGAACAGCAAGATGCGGTACTGTCCACTCAGGATCATCGTGATAATCCTCTGGGTCCCAAATCAGTCCAGACGCACCGCGTGAAAGCGCATCCCCAATCCAGTCTCTACCATCCCCATCCTCTCCAGGATAGGCTGCAAAAATGACCCCTGGCTTTGCCAGTCGACTATCAGAGGTAAGGGTATGGGCTATCTCTATAAGAGGGAGCAATTCTTCAAAAGGAAACTCGGGACCCGTTAAGGGAGGACGCATAGCCATTAGGTTTCCTCCGCAGCGGAGTTTACAGAAGTAGGTGAAGCATAATTTTCACTAGCGGGATCATCCGGTTGAATGCCCAATATATGCAGGGCTCCAGCCATCAAGCCACTAAAAACAGGGGCGGCCACTAAACCTCCGTAGTAGTCTCCGGTGCTGGGTTCATCAATCATCACTGCTATGAGTAATCGAGGATTGCTTGCAGGTGCAAATCCAACGAATGAGGCGACATAGCGATTGGAATAGCGTCCATGATCTAGCTTGTGCGCGGTTCCTGTTTTACCTGCAACTCTGAACCCACGTACCTGAGCAAGCGGTGCCGTACCCTCAGGTTTCACAACAAGTTCAAGCATGTCTTTTACCGCCGAAGCCGTTTGCGAGGAAATGACTCGTCGACCCGAAACCGGTCCATCTTGCTTGAGCAAGGTAAGCGGCATCACATTGCCCTCGTTAGCAAAAATCGTATACGAGCGGGCCAGTTGCGCAAGGCTGACTGAAATGCCATGCCCATAAGACATCGTTGCTTGCTCAATAGGACGCCAACTACGATACGGCCTGACGCGCCCACCCGCCTCACCGGGCATACCCATCTTGGGTGTCTGCCCAAAACCCACATCCGTAAACAAATTCCACATCGTCTCAGGTGGAAGACTAAGCGCAATCCGAGCCGCCCCAACATTACTGGAACGTTGAATCACTTGAGAAACTGTCAGCGCTCCACCAGGATGGGTGTCATGCACCACTGCTGGGCCAATATTCATTGTGCCGTTACCCGTTTGAATGATCGTTGCCGGTGTGACTTTATGCGCCTCAAGCGCTGCCGCGATAGTAAAGGGTTTGAGCGTTGAGCCTGGCTCGTAGGTATCCGCCACCGCACGATTGCGAAGCTGTGTGAGCGTCACACGCTCTCGCGCATTCGGGTTGTAATCAGGATAGTTGGCGAGTGCTAGCACCTCCCCAGTGCGCGGATCGAGCACCATGACTGCTCCTGCCTTGGCCTTATTTCGCGTAATAGCGGCATGCAATTCGCGCCAAGCAAGATATTGAACACGGCTATCCACCGAAAGCACAACATCATGCCCAGGTCTTGGTTCCCGGATATTTTCAACATCCTCTATTACTGATCCAGCGCGGTCTTTGATAACACGTCTCGCGCCATTTAAACCGCCCAACTCTTTTTGAAAGGTGACTTCTGCTCCTTCCTGACCACGGTCTTCTACATCAGTAAAACCCAGAAGGTGTGCCATCATTTCGCCCTTAGGATAAGAGCGACGAAATCCTTTTTGTTCAAACAGCCCGGGAATATGTATCTCGCTTACTTTCTGAGCAACTTCTTGAGAAAGCTGGCGTTTTAAATAGACGAAATTTCCGCGACCCTCATTCACCCGATGATTGATTTCTTCTTTAGGCATCTCCAGTAGAGTGGAAAGTTGCTGAAGTTGTCCCGGATTCATATCCGCATCGTCTCGGCTTGCCCATACCGATACAGCAGGCAAACTTATTGCCAATGGATCTCCGTTTCGATCAAGAACTTCACCGCGGTAAGCCGTCTGTTCAATGACTCTGGAGTAACGCTCTTCTCCTTTATGTTGCAAGAAATCAGCATGCAGCCCCTGAAGAAATACAGCTCGCCCCACTAGAACCATAAATGCTGCCAGCAGTAATATCAAAACAAAACTGGCTCGCCAGCCTTCAAGACGCAAGTTCAAGGAAGCATTGCCTTTATAATTCATTGCTTGACTCGCTTTGCAAGATGAAGAGGCTGCTTAGTTTTAGATGCGTTCACGCCCCCCTGAAAAGACTGGGGCTCAGGGAGTATTGCCTCGGACCTGACCGGAATTTCTCCAGCAATCGCCACTGTTTTAGTCGCATTGGATAGTTGAGCCAAATCCTGACTTTGATTTCCCATCACGATGATGCTGTGCGTATCCGGTAAGTGCATTTTCATATCGTATGCCACATGCTCAACACGATTAGAGGCAGCAAGCGTTGCGCGTTCAGCTTGAAGCCTACGCAGGTCGGCAGCTAACTCATCTCCTCTTGTTTTTTCTCGCTCTAAATCAACGAAAACCCTTCGAGCACTATGTTGAGTGTGAACGACTGCGACCGCACAAATAATCAAGCACGCAAATAATGCGAAGTCTGAACGCTTCATGAAGGCTGCCCCCCTGTTCGCTCCGCTATACGCAATACGGCACTGCGCGCACGAGGATTGCGCGTGACTTCCTCATCACTTGCAAAAACTGCTTTACCAACAGACTTAAGGGATGGCTTAGGACGATCCGCCTCTCGAACTGCTAACCCTGCAGGTATAGCTGGAGGCTTTGAATGACCTGCAATAAACTGTTTAACAATGCGATCCTCAAGCGAATGAAAACTAATCACCGCAAGCCGCCCCCCCTGCCTTAATGTTGCCAAGGCTTGCGGAAGAACCGATGTAAGCTCTGAAAGTTCACCATTCACTTGAATACGCAGCGCCTGAAAAGTCCGGGTTGCAGGATCTATTCCAGGTTCTCGCTTTGGGACCGCGCTGGCGACAATGAGAGCAAGCTGTCGCGTAGAGACGATAGCCTGCTGCGCTCTTGCCATTACAATAGCCCGCGCGATTCGCTTAGCAAAGCGTTCTTCGCCAAAAGTCTTGAGAACTTGAGCAATGTCTCTCTCGTCTGCATGCGCAATAAATTCAGCCGCACTTATTCCGCTAGTCGGATCCATACGCATATCAAGCGGCCCATCATTGCGAAAACTAAATCCTCGCGCGGCCTGGTCCAACTGTGGAGATGAAACCCCCAAATCCAAGAGAACACCATCTACCCCATCTGGCGCACGCTCTTTAAGCACGGAAGACAGCCGAGAAAAAGGGGCATGCGTAATTGAAAAACGGGGCTCAATCGTCATGTATTGCGCTGTCATTACGGCCTCCGGATCTCTATCAAAGGCCAGCAAGCGCCCTTCAGGACCAAGCCTTTCAAGAATCGCGCGGCTATGCCCACCTCTCCCAAAAGTTCCGTCAACATACAAACCGTCTGGAATAACGTTGAGCGCATCAAGGGCTTCGTGTAGGAGGACAGGTTGATGTTCCACACCTTTTTTCTCTCCCGTCATCCGCTACAGCGTCAAAGATTCCATACCGGCAGGCATGGAGTGAGCACTGGTTTCAACGAACTGATCGAACTGTTTATCCCAAGCCTCACGATTCCAAAGCTTGAAATGACTACCCTGACCAAACATCATCAAATCGCGGTCAATTCCTGACAAACGTCGCAATTCGGGCGAAATTAAGATGCGCCCCGCTGAGTCCATTTCCATCTCATCAGCATGACCAACCAGCAGCATTTGCATCGCAGTGACCTTGGGATCAAAACCCGGTACCGCCATGACTGCCTCTGCGATGGGCTCCCATGCAGGCAGCGGATAGAGCAACAAACAACGATGCGGGTGTGCCGTGACTACAACCCGGCCGTCTCCCTGCGCCAGGAACTTGTCCCGATAGCGCGTGGGTACAGCTAGACGCCCTTTGGCGTCCAAACTGATTGCCGATGCACCCTGAAAACGTTGCGTCACATTGATCACCTCTAGACCCAAAGTCACTTGGCTTTGCGATCCATAATTCCCATTAATTACCACTCTTTACCACTTTACGACACGAACCCCACTCGGTCAAGTGAAATATTGGGTACTTTTCCTTATTCAACAAATGCTTGCGTGATTTTTACACCCCCCTTTCTAGGAGGATATAAAGAGCGTAATAAAGCATTTAAATCAGTTTATTAAGTGAGATACATAAAGCGATTTAGATTGTTTTGATGACACAATTCTTTCTGCGCATGGGCAACATTTCATCGCAAACCAGTGAGAAAAAGATGCAGGGGGAGGAACTCCAAGGCGAGTACCTTGGAAACACGTTCAATGCGAGCGGGGGCATTGAAAATACAATCACTGAAGGTGGTGAAGCCAGCCTATAAGCCGGGTTCTGTCGAGGACAGTCATTCCTCTAGGCGGCCAGTTACCTGGCCGCTCAAGCAACCTACCCGGGAACAGCGCGAGCCACGCCATCGTTCCCCTATTTGGTCTTGCTCCGGATGGGGTTTAACTTGCCGCTTCCGTTACCGGTTGCGCGGTGCGCTCTTACCGCACCTTTTCACCCTTGCCGTCGAATCAAAAGATTCGCTTAGGCGGTTTAAGTCTCTGTATCACTTTCCATGGCCTTGCGACCTCCGGCCGTTAACCGGCATCCCGCTCTATGGAGCCCGGACTTTCCTCCCCGATGACAAGCATCGCGGCGACTGTCCAGCCGACTTCACCTCAGTCAGTCTAACAGAGACCACGCTAGGTTCTCGCCTGCACGCAAAGGAACCAACTCAACGCCCCCTCGCATCAAATACCCAGGAACCGTGGCCGAAGTGGGTTGTAAGCGAACAAGCCCCTTATTCACTGGCAAACCATAGAAGGCAGGCCCCTTGAGGCTTGCAAAACCCTCCAGCTGAGCCAAAGCACCAACTGAATCAAAGGCTTCAGCATATAACTCTAGGGCTGAATAAGCCGTATAACAACCCGCACAACCGCAGGCATTTTCTTTTGTTTCGCGAGCATGGGGAGCGCTATCTGTTCCCAAAAAGTAGCGTGGACTTTCTGAAATTGCCGCTTGTAACAATGCTAGACGATGTTCTTCACGTTTAAGAACAGGAAGACAGTACAAATGAGGACGAACCCCACCCTGAAAAATGGCATTACGATTGTACAAAAGATGATGCACGGTCAAAGTGGAAGCCACCCTGTCCTCTCCTCGAGCAACAAATTCAGCAGCTTGCCGCGTGGTAATGTGCTCCACCACTACCTTCAATTTCGGATGTCTATCCAATGCTGGGCGCAATATTTCCTCTAAAAAGACGGCTTCACGATCAAAAATATCCACTTTAGGATCCGTCACTTCAGCATGTACAAGCAGCGGAATACCCGTTTCCTCCAATGCATTGAGTGCATTTAAGCATCGCGAAAGATCTCGAACACCTGCATCAGAATGCGTGGTGGCCCCAGCAGGATACAGTTTAACCCCATGAATGAAACCGGCTTCCTTAGCACGCAAAATTTCATCCGGAGGGGTGGCCTCGGTCAAATACAGCGTCATCAGAGGCTGAAAATTTGAGCCTTCAGGGAGTGCGTTGAGAATTCTTTCGCGGTAAGCGGCGGCTTGGAACACTGTTGTAATAGGCGGTTTCAAATTCGGCATCACAATCGCGCGAGCAAACTGCCTTGCCGTATCCGCCAAAACCCCTGCCATTAAATCTCCATCACGAAGGTGAAGATGCCAATCGTCAGGGCGTCTTATTTCTAAAATATTTTTAGTATTCATGATTGAAATCTTAGCATGAGACGCCATTTATTTTATGGTAATGCGAACGATTCTTATTTATAATATATAGGAATGACCATACTCACTTCCCTATTCATTAGTGTTAACGAACTCAATCTAGGAGAGTCTGCGGTCATTCAAACCGTTGGCTTGGGCCCAGACACAGACAAGCGTATTCAAGCCGCCGGGATTCGACGCTTGGAAGAATTGGGGTTCGTGCCTGGCGCACGTCTAACACTCTTGCGAAGAGGGTTAGGAGGAGATCCCTTAGCTATTCGCATCGGGACTTCACTATTTGCGCTGCGAAAAGTTGAAGCTTCAGCCATTCGTGTTGAACGGGATACAGGATGACTTCCCAGACTTCTTTTAAAGTTGCCCTTGTTGGGGCTCCTAATTGTGGGAAGACTGCCCTATTTAATCTTTTGACGGGCAGCCGCCAAAAAGTAGCGAACTACGCTGGGGTAACAGTTGAGCGCAAGGAAGGCAGATTGAATCTGCGTAACGGCACCGAGTTGCGCATTTTAGATCTCCCTGGCGCCTATAGTCTGAATGCCACATCACCCGATGAAGAGGTCACTCGCAATGTGATTTTAGGTCAGCAGAACGACGAAAACCGTCCCGATTTAATGATCTGTGTTGTAGATGCCACCAATTTACGCTTACATCTTCGCATGGTGCTTGAACTCAAGGAGATTAAAGTCCCGATGGTGTTAGCACTCAATATGATGGATGCGGCTCAAGCCAAAGGTCTGCGTATCGATAGCAAAAAGCTTGAAGAAAGACTAGGGATTCCTGTTCTGGAGTGTATTTCTATTCAACAAGGCGGAGCAGATACATTGCTGCAAAAACTTGCAGAAATATCTTCAAATTCTGGGCTTGTTTCACAACCCTCCTCTCCCGCAAATTTAGACCCCTGGCTGCACCCAGATGGCCCACGTATTCGTCAGCGGATCGCAGAAGTTCAAAGCATTGTTGCATCCACTTGCGATGAAAGCAGCATCTTGGAGGATTGGGGGAATCGTATTGATAGCGTTGTGATGCATCCTATATTAGGTATAGCCATCCTTGCGACAATTTTATTCTTCATGTTTCAAGCGGTCTTCTCCTGGGCTCAAGTCCCGATGGATTTCATCAAAAACATGATGAGCATACTGGCAGATCTGACACGCTCTTACCTTGCTGAAGGGCCATTACAAAGCTTAATTGCAGACGGTGTCATCTCTGGAGCTGGCAACGTATTGGTATTCCTGCCGCAAATTTTAATTTTATTTTTCTTTATTCTGATTCTGGAAGACTCAGGATATTTACCTAGAGCTGCCTTCCTGCTGGATAGACTGATGGGTATTGCGGGGCTATCCGGACGTGCTTTCATTCCGCTGTTATCGAGCTTTGCCTGCGCCATTCCGGGAATTATGGCCACGCGCACGATCCCAAATCCTCGTGATCGCCTCATCACCATCATGATTGCTCCGCTCATGACCTGCTCCGCAAGAATTCCCGTGTATACCTTGCTCATTGCTGCGTTTATCCCCCCAACGCACATAGGGTGGGGGATTCAACTACAAGGCTTGGTCCTTTTTACACTTTATATGGCTGGGATTTTGGCTGGATTAGCGGTCGCATTGGTGCTTCGTTACTTCGGCTCAGATGCAGGAAACTACCAACCGCTGTTACTTGAACTCCCAGCTTATCGATTACCTGCTTGGCGTAATGTGTTCTTGGGATTATGGGAACGGACGCAAATTTTTATTTCCCGCGTTGGAACGATCATTTTGGCATTGATGGTTTTACTCTGGTTTCTGAGCAGCTACCCCGCCCCACCGGCAGGATCAATAGGCCCGGCAATTCAATACAGCTTTGCTGGAATCATAGGATCCTGGTTAGAAGTCGTGTTTGCTCCGATTGGTTTCAACTGGCAAATATGTGTTGCTCTTGTGCCAGGCCTTGCTGCGCGTGAAGTTGCAGTAGGGGCTTTAGGAACCGTCTATGCCCTTTCAAGTACGACTGCAGATGCAGGAAGCGCTTTGGCGCCTATGATTGCGCAATCCTGGAGCCTAGCCACCGCATTTTCTCTTCTTGCTTGGTATGTTTTTGCTCCACAATGTGTCGCAACCTTAGGTGTAGTCAAACGTGAAACAAATAGCTGGAGGTATCCCCTCATGATGGCTGGCTACTTATTTGGATTAGCTTATTTGGCTAGTTGGATCACCTATCACCTTACAATTTGGTTAAGCACTTAAACGATGCTGCAGGCTATAATCGTTGCACTGATTGTATGCTGGGCAGGATGGACAGCCCTTGGTAGCCTTGTCCCGTTACGGCAGAGGAAAATACGCGGGGCATTGGCAAGAAACTTAGAAGGCCGAGCACCTGTCCGATTCGTTGCATGGTTACGCCCGGGTTTCCCCAAAACGGGTTGTGGTTGTCACGATGACGACTGTATTGAAACGCCAAAAAAGAAATAACCCCCCACTTTTCTGTAGAACACCAACCCTTTATGTGGATTGTTGATATCGCACTGCGCAGGCCCTACACGTTCATCGTGATGGCGCTTTGCATCCTGCTTGGAACACCGATTACTTTGATGAGAATGTCCACCGACATTCTTCCGGAAATCAATATTCCGGTCATCAGTATGGTCTGGTATTACAACGGGATGTCAGCCCAAGAAATGGGCAGTCGCATCACCTCAGTCAGCGAACGTTCGCTTACCACGCTCGTCAGCGACATTGATCACATCGAATCACAAACTCTGCCCGGAGTAGCAGTGATCAAGATTTACCTGCAACCCTATGCGAGTATGCCCACAGCTATTTCTCAAACCGTTGCGATTGCTCAGACACAGCTGAGACAGCTGCCTCCTGGAATCACCCCACCCTTAGTCATTCAATATACCGCTTCCAGTGTTCCCGTCATTCAGCTAGGTGTGACCCACCCCTCGATGTCTGAGAATGAAATTTTTGATACCACTATTAATTTTCTTCGCACGCAACTAGTCGCCATTCCTGGCGCAGCCGTTCCCTACCCCTTTGGCGGCAGAAGTCGTGTCGTTGCCGTAGATCTCGATTCACAAGCATTATTGGCGCGTGGTTTATCCGGTGCTGATGTGGTCAATGCCATTAATACCCAGAATTTGATTCTGCCTGCAGGCACCGCAAAATTTGGCCCACTAGAACGAAATGTTTCGATTGATGGTTCCACCTCAGCGATTCAGGCACTCAATGAAATACCAGTGCGAACACAACATGGCGCAACAGTTCGATTAGAGGATGTTGCTTTTGTTCATGATGGCTCTACCCCTCAGGTGAATGTGGTACGCCAAGACGGAAAGAGAGGAACCCTCATCTCTCTTATTAAAAGTGGAGGAGCATCGACATTAACGATTGTGTCGGAATTATTCAATCGATTGCCTACGATCATGGAAAACCTCCCTAAGGGATTGATTGTAAAACCTCTATTTGATCAATCCATCTTTGTCCGCGCTGCGGTAGAGGGAGTGGCCCGTGAAGCAGTCATTGCAGCAGCGCTCACCGCTGCCATGATTTTGCTGTTCCTTGGAAACTGGCGAAGTACGGTCATTATCGCGATCTCTATTCCTTTATCGATTTTTTGCTCGTTGATGGCACTTGCTGCGTTTGGGCAAACCATCAATATCATGACTCTGGGTGGCATGGCCCTCGCCGTAGGAATCTTGGTCGATGACGCAACGGTGACCATCGAAAATATCGAACGCCATTTACATATGGGTAAACCAATGTTCGATGCGATTCGTGATGGGGCTGGAGAAATAGCCTTACCCGCCTTGGTTTCTACCCTATGTATCTGCATTGTTTTCGTCCCTATGTTCTTGCTAACCGGGGTAGCGAAATATCTCTTCATTCCATTAGCAGAGTCTGTAGTTTTTGCGATGTTGGCTTCCTATGTTTTATCGCGAACACTTGTTCCTACGCTTGCATTACTGTTGCTAAAAAAGCAAGAGGGCGAAACAAAAAGGAGTGGCTTCTCACTCCTTCACCTCTATTTCAACCATGCTTTCGAGGCGCTGCGTAAAAGTTATACCGCTCTTCTTGCTGTACTCCTGTCACATCGCCGCTTTGCGGTTGTAGGTCTACTCAGTTTCTTTTTGGGATCGTGTTTGCTCTTCCCGTTTTTAGGGCAAGACTTTTTCCCGGAAGTAGATAGTGGCAAAATTCGATTACACTTCCGTGCGCCTACTGGTACACGCATTGAAGAGACCGCTCGCATTGCAGATCAAGTAGAAAACCGCATTCGTGATTTAATTCCTTCCGATCAAATAGACACCCTCCTCGATAACATTGGGGTACCCATCAGTGGTATCAATTTGACCTATTCCAATGCTGGAACCATTGGTTCTTTAGATGCCGAAGTTTTGATTGGTCTTAAATCAGAACATAAGCCAACCAAGGAAATCGTTTCTCAACTTCGAGCCGCCTTGCCACGCAGCTTTCCGGGTGTGGAATTTTTCTTCCAACCTGCTGATATCGTCTCTCAGATACTTAATTTTGGAAGCCCATCAGCGCTAGACATTCAATTTGTCGGATCTGGCATTCAGGCAAATTACGACCTAGCGAATGCGCTAGCAAAAAAACTGCGCACCATTCCTGGCGCCGTCGACGTTCATGTTCAGCAACGTTTAGATGAGCCTACACTGGCTTTGAAAATGGATAGAAGTCGATTACAAGAACAAGGATTGAGCGCCTATAACGTCGCTCAAAATATGTTGGTCAATTTGTCGGGCAGCACGCAGACTTCTCCTGCTTTTTGGCTGAACCCCAAAAACGGAGTGGTATACAACATCAACATCCAGTCTCCACAGACGCAAGTAGATAGCATGGATGCGCTCATGAATACATCAGTCAGCGCACCAAGCGGTGATCGTCCCGCACAAGTTTTAGGGAATTTAGTCACCGCTTCACCGGGTACTGAGATGGCTGTAGTTTCACACTATGACATTAAGCCCGTGATTGATATTTTTGTAAGTGTTCAGGGCAGAGATTTGGGTAGTGTTGCCGCTGATGTAGATCAATTGATGAATGACACCCGATCTAAACTCGGTAGAGGTGCTTCAGTCGTGTTACGCGGCCAAGTTCAGACTATGCGCAATTCTTTCACGGGACTTGGCATTGGATTAATTGGCGCAATTGTGTTGGTATATCTGCTGATCGTAGTGAATTTCCAGTCTTGGGTTGACCCGTTCATTATTATTTCGGCCCTTCCTGCAGCACTTGCTGGAATTGCTTGGACTCTATTCCTCACCGGAACCACACTGAGTGTCCCCGCCTTGACGGGCGCAATCATGACGATGGGCGTGGCCACTGCAAACAGCATTCTAGTGATCGCCTTTGCGCGCAATTTAATGGAACAAGGTTTATCCGCGCGTGATGCCGCTTTAACAGCCGGCGCCACCCGTATTCGTCCTGTACTGATGACAGCTGCTGCAATGATCATTGGTATGATCCCGATGGCATTAGGACTTGGGGAAGGTGGCGAACAGAATGCGCCTCTGGGTAGAGCCACAATCGGCGGTTTGTTATTCGCTACTGCATCGACACTGCTATTCGTACCTCTGGTTTTCGCGAGCTTCCATACCTGGTTAGAAAAACGAAAACCAGATAAATCAACCACCCCCTTCTCACCCAATTCGGATTCATTAATGAATCCTGTTGCCCCTACATTGGAGTAAAAACATGGCTGATGAACATTTAAGTATTCCGGAGCCTTCCAGATTGGAGCGTCAACGGGCCACACGTCTAGGTTTGATCAGCGTTGCTGTATTGGGATGTATTCTCGCTCTGGGTTCTGTTCGCATACTTTTGGTTCGCCAAGCAAATGCCGAATCTCTTCGGGCTGCGACTGAAAGCCAACAAAAAATCTTTGTCGCTTATACCTTGCCCGCTCCTTCTGGATCAGATGGAAGCAGAACCATTCAGCTACCTGGAACACTAGCGGGCAATCGTGAAACGATGATCTATGCTCGAGCAACCGGATACGTTAAAAACTGGGTCCATGATATTGGTTCGCGGGTGAAAGAAGGCGAGCTCCTTGCTGAAATCGAAACCCCCGAGCTCGATCGACAAATAGAACAAGCGCGTGCCAATGTTCGCCAAAGCAATGTCACGCTTCAACTGGCAAAGCAGACTTTGCAACGCTGGGAGCAATTGCGCAAAGATGATCTGGTCACGGAACAAGATCTGATGGAGCGACGCGCGTCGGTAGATCAACTCACTGCCGCACAAAGTGCAACGCAAGCAGAAGCCTCTCGACTAGATAGCCTCAGAAGCTTTCAACGGGTAGACGCTCCCTTCACAGGCGTCATCACTAGCCGTAATGTAGAAATTGGTAAGCTTGTGAGTGGCACACCGAGTAATCCTGATCAGAGTTTATTTGGTATTGCCATGACCGATCCCTTAAAGTTAGTGGTTTATGTCCCTCAAACTTATACCTCGCAGGTAAAGCCAGGAATGACTGTTGAAGTGACGCAAAGTGAATTAGGCGGCGAGCGCTTGAAAGCCCAAGTTGCGCGCACCGCAAACGCGCTCGACCCCGCTACGCGAACGCTACGCGTTGAAGTGACTGTAAACAATCGCGAAGGTAAGCTTCTTCCAGGTGCCTATGCGCAAGCTATTTTTCCCATTGGTGCAGGACAAATTTTATCTGTACCGGCGAATTGTCTGCTATTCCGAGCCGAGGGCCCGCGAATAGCGGTGGTGGATGAAAAGGGGCATATTCGCTTAGCCCCTATTACTCTGGGAAGAGACTTAGGTAAAACGATAGAAATCGTAGCCGGCATTAAACCCATGGATCATATCGTGCTAAACCCTCCCGATTCACTGGCAGACGGGGACCACGTAGAAGCAACAGCAGCAGCCAAACCAGCCACCCCGGGAGCCAAGTAAATGCGCCGCACTCAATGGATCGCGATCAGCTTGCTTGTAGCATTAAGTGCATGCGCTTCCGCACCACCTCGCTCCACAAAATCATTAGCCTCTATACCATCAGAATGGTCTGATGGCCCATGGCGTGAAGCGCATCCTGCGGATGCCTCGAATCGAGGTAACTGGTGGCTGATATTTAATGATTCGGTTTTAAATGATCTAGAAACAAAAGCGATCGCTCAGAATCTGAATCTGCAAGTTGCCGCCGCGCGCGTTAAACAAGCCAGGTCACTAGCTGCCAATGCAGACTCAGCCTTTATACCCCTAGTCACAGCCAACCCTACTGCCACAAGAAGCCGAAACTCTGCTAATCGCCCAGCCCTCACCCCTAACGTCACTCCAGTATCCACAACACTGAATGATTTTATCCCCTCTGCGAGTGTGCGTTGGGAAACGGATTTATCTGGCCGCTTGAGTTCAACACTTCAAGCAGCTCAAGCCGCCACAGGACAAAGCGAAGCAGATCAAGAAAGCCTTAAACTTTTAGTCACCGCAAATTTGGCGAGCAACTACTTTAGTTTGCGCACTCTTGATGCCGACATTGCTTGGCAAACGCGTATGCTGCAATTAGAGAAAGAAGTGATTGGATTGCTGCGCCGGCGCATTCTACTGGGTCAGGCCTCGGCCTATGATTTAAATCCAGCTCAAGCTGCTCTAGAAGTCACTCAAGTGCAGATTGCAACGCTTCGAGGCCAACGGGACCCTCTGCTGACAGCTATTGCGGTTTTAATCAATGCCAATCCACAAAACTTCGATCTTCCAGCGGGTATATTGCCAGAGCAAATCCCCTCACCGTATGCGGGCATACCTTCTGATCTTTTAGAACGCAGACCCGACATTGCTGGCGCCGAACGTGCGGTTGCTCAAGCAAGCGCACAAATCGGAATCGCAAATTCAGCGCGTTATCCCTCTTTAACGTTGGGAGCAACCCTAGGAGCCGAGAGCAGCGTTCTGAATACATTAGTGAATGCACCGAGCCTAATTTGGTCGCTGGGTTTCAATCTCTCGCAGATCCTATTCGATGGCGGCAGAACCGAATCTTCGGTTGCTGCAGCCAAAGCTGCTCACGAAGCCAGCGTTGCCAATTATCGAGCGACGGTTCTTTCTGCTGTGGCAGAGGTAGAGACCACGCTCAGAGCCACACGAACCCTAAACGAAACCCTTCAGCAACAAGATGGGCTGGTAAAAACTGAGCGTGAGCAAACCGATCTCTTACGCAAAAAACAATCGGATGGCATGGGGACACGTTATGACACGGTCATCGCAGAGCAATCTTTAATTCAGGCTGAGCGAACCCGAACACAACTCAAAGGCCAACAGATTTTGGCAGCCGTTTATTTAGTAAAAGCGTTAGGTGGTGGATGGGATTCGGCTCAAATCACACGCAAGGAATAATCTATTGCCTTTACATCCTTGGTTAGACTCCCCACAGAAATGCGATTTACGCCAGTGAGCGCAATGTGCGCGATAGTCTCTTCATTGACGCCTCCCGACACTTCCAGAATCGCACGACTTTGATTGAGCTTCACTGCTTCACGCATTTGATCCAAGCTAAAATTATCTAGAAGGATACTTTCAGCACCGGCGTTAAGCGCTTCTTCCAACTCAAGCAATGACTCCACCTCAATTTGAATGCTGACCCCCGCATGTAAATCACGCGCCGCATCTAAAGCTTTGGTAATTCCACCCGCGGCTGAAATATGGTTTTCTTTAATAAGGATGCCATCCCACAAAGCCATGCGCTGGTTAGTCCCGCCCCCCACACGCACCGCATACTTTTGTGCCTGTCTTAAGCCAGGTAAGGTTTTGCGTGTATCCAGTACCAGGCATCGTTGTTCATGCCCCAACACGGCGTTAACTTGGCCGACTAAGTGATGCGTTCGCGTCGCGGTAGCTGATAATAATTGCAGAAAATTGAGTGCTGGCCGTTCAGCAGCCAGCAAGGCACGGGCATCCGCTTGCAGAAGCACAACAACAGATTCGCTGGACATCTGCGCGCCTTCAGGATAAGACCACTCAATTCGAGCAGTAGGATCAAGCGATAGCAGGCAGGCTTCAAACCAATCGCGACCACACAGAATTGCATTTTCACGCACCCACACCTTGGCTGAGATACGCTGATTTGAGGGCAATAGTAACCCTGTCCAATCCCCGTGACCTATATCTTCCGCTAAGGCTTCACGTACGTTTCTTGTACGCGCATAGTCCAGCGTTTCGTTGTCATCCGGGCCCAGAAAAATCTGCATTACAACTAGCCTTCGCGCCGCATTTCAAGCGTCTCGCCCATTAATGCCCAAATGAACAGACGTTCTTGGGAAGTGAGGCTGGGAAACTCCAAGCCATACATCCAACCCGGCGGGGACATGCGTTTAATTTCATTACGTGCTGCAACGATCGCTTTCGCGCGGAACGGAATAGGGGGCTGGTCTTTATCTGGCCATATTGCGATCAGCAATGAGCCTTCCTCGCCAATGGATAACTTATCCTGTTCGCAAAAGAATCCAGCCCCCTGATGAGAAATATCCAGTATTTTCCCGATGACGGGCATAGGAGTATGCATATCATCCGACGGGGTGGGATTAAATGAAGAAGGACGATCTACTCTGAGGCGACTGACATCACGTACTTCAACACTCGACACCTCTCTTGGCCATTCCAGATGGATATGCGGACGTGGTTGAAATACCAATGACTGTATGCTGGAATTAAACATCATCAAATTCAGTTCATAAAAAAACTTTACTTTCACTTCTTGATATTGCTTTAAAGGAAGCAAGCCATCTGCATCTGAAGGCCAAGCTACGATTAGGCTAACACCGTCAATTGTTCCTATAGGAACTGAAGCATATTGCTGCTCACTACCTGGAACGGAGGGCTGAAGAACAATGCGGCGAACCTTAGTGTACAGACCACCTAGTGACAGTGTTCCTTGATCAGCAGCAGAGAGTCTTCTGGAAGTATATTGTCGTTCTACCCGCGCTATTTCTTCTACGGGAGACTGATCTTCAATTTCATTCATCATGACACTCTGTTGTTTGTATCGATAGCGTCGGGGAAGTGCTCAGCAATGAGCCTAAACTCTTCTGCAACTGATAAAAAGGCTGAAACCAACCTGGGATCAAAACGCTGACCAGCAGACTCTCGAATTCGCTCCACTGCCCTTTGGTGGGCTCCGGGTGCATTGTAAGTTCCCTCAGTCATCGCTTCATCGTAGCAGTCCGCAACACACAGTAGACGCCCAGCAAGCGGAATACTCTCATCTGACAATCCGTCTGGATAACCACTGCCATCCCAACATTCGTGATGCGACCCAATCAGATCTACAGCCACAGTCAGAAAATCAATTTCATCCGCATTTTCAGAAGCCAATGACTTCATAATGGCCTCACGTCCTATAGTGGGGTGTCGCTGCATCTCTTTTTGCTCCTCCAGCGTCAAGGGGCCATTTTTAGTCAAGATTGCATCTGACAACCCAACCTTACCAATATCATGGAGAGGAGCAGAACGAAAAAGTCGTTCGATAAATAGATCATTCACTTGACCAGCAAAGGCCGAATGCTTTTCTATCGCGTGGGCTAAAGCCGCAACATAATGCTGCATACGGCGAAGATGGTTCAGCGTTTCGTTGTCACGAATTTCACAGAGGCTAGCAAGGGCTCGAATCATGACATCTTGTGTTTGAGCCAGTTCACGTGTGCGTTCTTTTACTAGATCATCTAAGTGGGTGTTTTGTTGAATGAGACGCTGCTCACTGTGTCGCAAGGCAAGCTGTGTTTTTACACGGGCAATCAATACAGCAGGCACGATAGGTTTATTAATAAAATCAACCCCACCTACATCAAATGCGGCCGTTTCATCAAAGGTCTGATTTAAGGCTGTGACAAAGATAATGGGAACAGAGCCAAATAGGGGATTGGCCTTGATACGACGACACACCTCATACCCATCCATTCCGGGCATCATGACATCCAGCAGGATTAAATCTGGAAGAACGCTTCGCCCTAGAAGATCTAGAGTTTCCTGACCATCTCTGGCAATAGAAAGGGTGAACTGTGAGCGAAGTAATTCAACCAATACCCGAACATTGAGCGGATCATCATCAACAATCAATATGCGATTTTGGGTGGCATCCATCAATACTCATCTTCCTTCAGTTTTTCTGGTGGCAAGACTTCGGCTAACGTTGCAAGGGCTTTCTTAAAGTCATAATTATTGCACTGAATGAGCAAGCTATTCGCAAACTTGTCTAGCCCAGTTCCACTTGCCATCTGCTTCAGCTCACGAGCGCACTCCTCTGCATGGGGGTCACCCGCAATAAGGAGCGCTTTAAGAGCTCGCAATTGTGAAATAAATTCTGGGGAAATTGATGCAACTGAAGATGTGATTAAATTCTTATATGAAGTTTCTTGGTGAGCAAAATCTTCCTCCTGAGCTTTACCCACTTGCTGTATGAATTGTGGGACTGGCTCTGCAATAAACGCTTGTGATTTTTTTTGATTAGATCCAAATATTTCATGAATCGTATGAGGCAACAATGGTTTTTCGAAATGTTTATAAGAGTCACGCGCACTGGCCCCAGGGGGTGATAAGAGGATTGATCGCAAATGTACTTTTGTAAAAGCCAATTTGATCAAACTATCTGCCTCAGGAAAACTCTCAGCAATCAGCATCAGCGAACCATCAAATACCTCAAGAGCCGCGCGGGCTAAGTTATTTGAAGTGACGCGAGTCACCTTTGCCCCCATTGCTTTCAAAAGTCGTTCTAAAGACTCGCCAGCGAGTTCATGTGACTCAAGTAATAAAACAGATTGCGCTAAAAGTTCAGGGCTCGGGGCACACAATACTTGGGCATCAAAGACTCCCAGAGGAATAGAAAACTGAAAATGGCTTCCCTCCCCTAATATAGAAGTCGCATGAATCTCGCCTCCCATCAGCTCAACGAGTTGACGGCAAATTGCCAAACCTAAACCCGTTCCACCAAATTTTTTGCGGTTCATACTTTCAGCTTGAACAAAGGGCTGAAACAGGCGGTCGCATTCTTCCTGTTGCATCCCCACACCGCTGTCTTTTACCGAAACATGCAAGTACATGCGTCGTTCAGCAACGATCTCGGCACGAACTGAAACAATAATCTGGCCCTCACTCGTAAACTTTGCTGCGTTGTCGACTAAATTCACCATTACTTGGGTGAGACGCATTGCATCCCCGATTAATTGGAAGGGAAGCTCCGGGTCAATATCAAAAATCAACTCCACATGACTGTTGTTCAGTTTAGGTGATACCGCCACAAGAACGTCTCTGAAAACAGTTTCAATTTTGAACTGCGACTGTTCAATAGAAAGCTTTCCTGCCTCAATACGCGAAACGTCCAAAATATCTTCAATCAACCTAAGAAGCCTTTTGGCAGCTCCGCTGATTTTGCTCACATAGTCTCTTTGGGACTCGTCAAGGGGAGTGCGACTCAATACATGAAGAAGCCCAAGCACTGCATTCATAGGGGTTCTAAATTCATGGCTCATACTTGCCAGAAAAACGGTCTTCATTCGGCTTGCTTCTTCAGCCTTTTGATTAGCTTGCATCAAGCGCTGCTCTGAATCCTGAAGAGCCCGAGTGCGTTCAGTCACAATTTCTTTAATTGATTTTGCTTTTCCTGCTGTTTGCCGCTGTAAAGCAGTTCCCAGCAAGGTCAATAGCAGCCCGGACATGGCAATTAACCAGCTCGCGGTTCGTTCAACAGCATAGGCATTACCCGCGGGCATTGCGGCTGCAATCCAAGTTCGCCCCCCCACTTGAATCGTTCTTTTAATACTGATCTCAGGAAGTTTGTCTTCCGAATCAAAAATACTCTCTTGGGGATAGAGAAGTTGTTCGCCAGGCTTTCCATATTGATCAAAAAGATAAATCTGCATAGGTTTAGCAGATTTATCTTTATTTTGATCCGGAGTTTCTATTATTCGACCTATTCGGAAAACACCTGAAATAAAGCCCTTCAGACGTCCTACTTCCTGAGGTGCTGCAATTCCTGGGGCAATGGGTATGCCGACCGAAATAGCGTTCACATAAACCGGCCTGAACAACAAAAACCCAAATTGTTGGTTTGTATCCTGCACCAGCGTAATTCGAGAGGTTGCTATGGGTCGTCCCTGTTTTCTTGCCATTTCTAGGGCAATCATACGAGCGGGATTCGAACCTAAATCAAAACCAAAAGCTTTTTCATTACCCTTAAACGGCTCAATAAACCATACCGGGAAATATTCACTTCTAGGTGCGATATTTTTTTTATTTTTATCCGCACCCAGTTCATAAATATTAAAATCTTTAAAGCCTTCATACTGCGTAAATGCCACTAACTTCTTAACCTCATCAGGCGTTACCACAGGATCCCATGACAAGGCTTGAAGCGATTGTTGGCGATCCAAAATCGGAGAAGTTAGATTTTTGAATTGTGTACGTGAAATACTCGATGTGGCGTCAAAGTAGGCACCCACAGCCAAGAGATGATCGACCGATCGCTGAATACTCGAATCTAAGAGCACCAATCTTTGTTCTGCCACAGCGGTGAAATCTGAACGCGCGGTTTGATTTTCTAGATCGCGCACCACAAAAAACATCAGAACGGTCCCAAGTAGGCCAAAAATCATTAATCCGCCCCAGAGGGGAAAGTTCTCGCTTACCCTAAACACAGGTCGGTTTAAATCTATGGGAATACTTCCCAAGTATGGGGGATCCACTTGCTCAGGCATCTAAGGATTGCTCGATGATCAAATACGTAGTAATGAGGCAGAATACACTGCATCGCTTGATGTTTTTTTTGTTGAATTCGAATATTAGCGGAAACCCATGAAAAAAGAGGCTGCGTTAGAAGATATGGTGGACTTGGGCTTGTTCACCCGCATTTTATGTCATGAAATGAATAACCTTTTGGCCAGCCAACAAGGGTTCCTCAAACTATTAGGTCGAGGAGCCCCTAATCCTGAAACTCTGGCGCGCTGGAATATTGAAGTCTTACAAGCAAATCAAGAACTTCAAAATCTTGTTCGGTCTATTCAATCCTATGTTCATACTGAATTTCCAAAACAGGACTTAAGCCCCCCCCTAAGGGAAGATTATTTATTGAAATTGGTTGACGAAGTCATTCAACGAAAAGCTCTAATACCCAAGGTGGCGCTATTGCGCGTTCTTATTATTACTGAAATTCAACTCAATACTATTCGAGCAGAAATCTCGGAGTGGGCGCTCACATACACCAAAGGCCCTGTGAATCATTGCTTGCTTGAGCACGGCAACCGCCCGCAGACATTTTTAAGTCTCGGCATAACACTGAATCCAAACACAAATGTATCTTCTGAACTAGACTCAGCAGCCAATCGCATTCTCCCACCAAGAAACAGCGCTCACCGAGATTGGCACTGGGCTCTGGTAATAGGGCTACTGAGACAATCTCAAGGAGACATTAGACTTTATGAGGTTACTGACCGGATGTGTTCTTCACGTCTCAAACTTGAGATTCTTTTACCCCTGCAAGAAGGGCACGAATAAGTCACCACGCTTAATGAATTTCCTTAATTTGTTTATACACTTACGATAAAGACCTTATTGTTTCTGTTCCTAGCGCTAGCTTGAGTTAGAATCTACTGAAGACAATTTTTCCTACAAAAAAAGCACATTAAATCACATCACTCGTAGGCTATAAATTCAAGGGGCAATGACCAAATTGGATTTGCGTGATAAGGGATATCTCACTCCCCAACAAGTGGCAGACAAACTGCTTGTATCCCCCATAACAGTTAGAGGATGGGCGCTACGTGGCTTGCTGAAGGCCGAAGTCACTCCAGGTGGCCATCGTCGCTTTCTCGCCTCTGAGGTAGAACGCTTTGCCATGGAGCGGCACCAACACGACGACCATACCCAGGCACGCGTGCTTATTGTTGATGACAACCAAAGTCTTGCTCGATATCTTCAAGACTTTCTTTCAACTCATAACTTGATCACTGAAACTGCTTTTGATGGCTTTGACGCAGGCTGGAAAATCCAAAGCTTTCACCCAGAAATCTTATTGCTTGATTTAATGATGCCACGACTCAACGGCTTTGATGTGTGCAGACAAATCAAAGAAAACCCCGAGACCTCCGCGATACGCATCATTGCGATGACGGGATACCCCAGCCCGAGCAATGAAAGTCGAGTGGTCAATGAAGGCGCTGAATGCTGCCTCAATAAACCTATCGATGAATTAGCACTCCTTGAGGCGATAGGTGGTCATTTAATTTCTCAGCATTCTCCATTGTAATTTTGCAGCTCGCTGAAAAAGTGAGGGGAACTCATGCCTATTGAAATCAGCGAAGAATCGGGCGTAAGGAGTCTGCACTTCGGCACCCCTTGGATTCAAGGTTCAATGCGTATCGCTCGACCTTGGTCCTTAGAACTCGAATACACGCAACATATGATGTGGCCACTTTTGCATTTTCATCAGCAGGACTGGCCTCAACGAGTTCTAATGATAGGTCTAGGTTCTGGATCCATGCTGAAATTCTTGTATCGCTATCGCCCACAATGTCGAATGACTGTGGTTGAAATTGACCCTCAAGTTGTTCATGCTGCGCATCATCATTTCAAAGTTCCCCAAGCCGACCAAAGACTGAGCCTTGAAATGTCAGATGGAGTCCAATACATTGAGAAAGATAACCATCATTATGATTTGATTCTTGTTGATGGATTCGATCACAATGCCAGGGCCCACAAATTAGAATCAGAAGCCTTCTATCTGCGTTGTCGCCAACACCTCAGACCCCAGGGAATGCTTGCCTGCAACTTGCTTACACTTCATAAAAGTCATGCCACAACAAAACGCAATCTGTTGAAAGTATTTAAAAACGGATTTCGTTTGTTGCCGTGGTGTGAGGATGGAAATGTAGTCGCAGTTGCGCAAAATTCCGATTGGCAAAAAGACAACTTTAAAGACCAACGTGAAGCCGCAAAAACGCTGCGTAAAGCAACGCATCTCAATCTATTACCGCTCATTAGTCAGATAGAGTCGTTGGGACTCTGAGGGTCAACGTCTAGCTACTTGACCAAACACGCCGGGACTGTTCAGATTACACAAATTCATTTCTCTCAGAAACCATGTCACGTCTAAAAAACCGTTCTTTTCGCTACCGCGTTCATCTCTGGCTTGAGCCAGGTGGTGCAGGTATTTCTATCGCAGACTGGTCGCATGCAGCGCTTATTTTATTGATTGTTCTCAGCGTCGTCGTGGGAGTCATTGAAACGGTCCCCAGCTTGCACGCACTGTATGCGACTGAATTTTATTTATTTGAAGTTTTTGCGGTTTCTTTATTCACTCTGGAATACCTACTTAGAATTTGGTCAGCACCTGAGCATGGCTTTCACGCAGATCTCCACCCTCAATTAGCGAGATTGCAATTTATTATTTCTGGCTACGCGATTATAGATTTACTCGCTATTGTGCCTTTTTACTTAGATCTCATTGGATTCAACTTTCCATTTTTGATCTCCATTAGATTTCTTCGCTTCTTTAAGCTTGGGCGCTATTCTCCTGCAATGGTCAGCCTCACCAATGCCATCTACTCAGAAAGACGCGCGTTACTGGGCAGCCTGATCATTTTTATGGGTATTGTTCTGCTCATGGCTTCCGCAATGTATGCCATTGAGCGTGATGTACAGCCTGACAAAATGGGGTCCATACCACTCGCAATGTGGTGGGCTGTAATCACAATTACAACGGTAGGATATGGTGACGTCACGCCCATCACCCCTCTAGGGCAGCTATTAGGTGGAGTCACTGCGGTGATTGGTCTCATTATGTCAGCGTTGCCTGTGGTGATTGTGGCTACTGCATTTGAACGCGAAGTTGGCCAACGTGACTTTCTCGTTAGTTGGCACATGGTTGCTCATGTACCACTTTTTTCTCAATTAGATGCGACCTCACTTTCCGACATTGTTAACTGCTTAAAATCAGAAACCTATGAAAGAGGTCAAGTCATTGTGCGTAAAGGGGATGAGGCACAAGCGATGTTTTTCATCGCCAAGGGAAGCGTAGAAGTTGAACTCCCGAATGCACGAATCACAATGGGAGAGGGGAAGCTTTTTGGGGAGATGGCACTGATCGAAAACACGGTCCGCTCAGCAACGATTAGAGCGAAAGAAACCACGAAGCTACTCAGTCTTTCAGCACTAGACTTTGATCACTTACTTGAAAAGAATGCAGACATGCGGGAAGTTATTTTGGAAATCATTGAAGAACGCAAACAGTCTAATATTCAGGCGGCAACCTCAAATACTAACGCTCGCTAGACCCCTCACTGCTTTGAGGACCAATTCTTAAAACTCGGGTATCCGCCTCATCAAAACCCGCCAACTTGCAGATTTTTGCAAGCTCTAAAGCCGCCACAGTACCTAGCTTTACAGATGACCTTGGAGTATTTTCCTTACTTGGGGTGAGCGCCTCTAAGAACTGTCCTTGCTCGTCAAAGATCGCTCCGCGCACCACGCTCCACTCTTGAGTCTTACAATCGGCTCGATGCAAGATTCTTTTTTCTTTGATCATGTGGCCGCTGGCTTCATCCATTTGCGTAGGTTGCTGGAATACAATTCTGTCCCAGAAGAATACCTCGCCTTTATCAACATGAACGGAAGCTTGATCCAGAAAAAAAGCACGGTTGGGATCTTTAACTGGAATCTGTACCCAATCAGATTTGGGTGCCTCAGCAGCACCAACACAATGGGGCCAACTCACTATCGCGAATAAGCAAAGGGCAGGAATACGCATATTTTTTAGCCTGAGCAAAATGCTATATTACTAGGGCTTGAGAGATCTGCGCTTAGAAATTCACTTTTAGAAATTCTGAGACCCTTGAATCCAGAATTGCCCGCCAGAAGCATTAGAGACCGAAGTGGCTGCAGCAGCACCGAGTCTATGAGCGTAGGATGCTCTAATACTCGTATCTGCGCCATCTGACCAATCCAACCCCACTCCCACGCCCGTTAGAGTGCGACGGTTGCCGGTAGAAGTGACAAGGATACTATTCGCCGCATCGAGGCTTTTATAAAGTAAATCGGTTCCAGTATCTAGGAAAGTAGTCGCCTGAAATTCGCCAGGTAGACCCCCAAGATTCCCCAACTTTCTGCGTAGTTCCATCGTCAGAATGTAGCCAATATCACCATAGGCTTCACCCTCTGGATAGGCGCGAACACTATTCGCTCCGCCCAGAGAGAATTTCTCAGAAACATCCATATTCTTTGAAGAGCCTTGACCACTTAAAGAAACATAAAAATTGGTCTTATCATTGAGGGTTTGAAGTCGTGTGATGCTCATCCCAACACGATTGAAATGGCCATTCATATGCGCACCCGTTGACGCCTGATCAGCAATGAGATCGGATGCAGATTCAAGATTTAAACGACCTGCTGCTAAGGCTAACGAGAAGTTAGATGTCCCTTCTTTTCCTAAGATGACATCTCTTCGATCACCACTCAGGGTTGCTGTAATTAAATTAACCCTTTTATCAGACAGTGCATCTCTCAATATTTTTGATTCATAGGCTAATTGCAAGTACAAATTATTTTTACGTGACCTTACGAGTGCATAGCTTCCAAAAATATTTCCCGTTGTTCCATTACCGTTCACCCCAGCGAATGGGTCATTGAGGTTGTAATCCATTTTTGAAAAGTCGGCACCCAATTTTAAGCGGTTAGACTGGATTTGATAGGCGAAACGACCATAATTGAGGCCATTGAACGTTGACATCCCTCGCAATGAAATGATGTCGCCATAACCACTCGGGTTATTGATATTAATGGATGCAATGGCACGGTTTTTACCACTGTAAGCGTTACCGGCATTATCTGCTGTTAGGTTTCCATTGATCAGATCACCGGGAGTGGCAGTCACAAAAAGATCAGATGTGCCAGGATCACGACCAGGTACAAAAGTAGATTTCACATTCATTCCAGGGATGTCTGAAAGTAATAACAATCTACTTTCTAAAGCGGAGACAGAAACTGGATCTCCACTCCGCAACCCATAAAGTACTTCGGTTAACAGTGCATCTGCAAAGCCTGTTTCGTTTCGAACAGTCACTGCTCCGAAACGACCTTCTATCACTGCAATATTCACTACCCCTTTCACAATATCTTGTGCCGGCAAGTAGACTTGTGCAAGCAAATAGCCTTTCTGATGATAATAATCAGCGATACGCGCAGCATAGGAACGAAGCGTCTTTAAAGTCAGATCGCCAGGACCGGTATAACCAGAAATAGCTAAAAGTTCTTTTTCCGTAAACACACTCGCATCCGTGATTTTAATTTCACGAACAGGGATATTGGTAAGATCTGGGTTACTGGGTTCCTCCACCACAGCCGAGTCCTGCTCAATCATTAATTGTGGTGATGTTTTAGGTTGCACTAAAGGTGCGCTGGGAACTTGATTAAATTGAGTGCCCACATTGGCGGGGGGAGGAGCAGTCACTGCCTGAACCTCAAAAATGCAGCAACTGAATGCTACCAGAGCAAATTTGAAGCCGAATGCCCCCCATATACCAACAGGAAAGCGTTTTAGCTTGCCTATAGCAGTCATGTATCGCGATGAAACGCGCCAGTTTGTGATGGGGAGATTCAAAATACCTGTTCCCAGACGGAGTAATTGAGCCCAATGCTACCTAGTTAAAAATAAGGGCAAGCCCTAAGTACATCGTCAAAAACCCCCTATTTCTTTAATTTAGTCTTGTAGTTACCGAAGTTTTGAAGCACTGACTGAGCTCGCGGTCTGGCAGAATAGCGTTTTAGTTTTGTTATATTTGAATCACTATGTGCGGAATTGTCGGAGCAGTGGCCCAACGAAATGTCGTTCCTATCCTGCTTGAGGGCTTAAAGCGCCTAGAGTATCGGGGGTATGACTCTGCAGGAATTGCCGTACTCACAGAGCATGGATTAAAGCGTGTTCGAAGTGTTGGGCGCGTTGCGCAGCTATCAGCCGACGCAAGAGAGCAAAACGTTCGCGGAAATCTGGGGATCGCGCATACCCGCTGGGCCACCCATGGTGCGCCCAGTGAACGTAATGCCCATCCCCACATCAGCCTGGATGATTTATCAGTGGTGCACAATGGCATCATTGAAAACCATGAAGCCTTGCGTGCAGAGCTCCGGGATGCGGGATATATTTTCACCTCTGACACCGACACCGAGGTCATTGCGCACCTCGTTCATCTCTACTGGAAGAAAGAACGTGATCTAGGTCGCGCTGTCCGTCTAGCCGTTCCTCGCTTACATGGAGCTTATGCAATCGCCTGTATTATCCCTGCTGAACCTGATCGTTTAGTCTGTGCCCGCAAAGGCAGCCCTTTGCTATTAGGCATAGGGATTGAAGAACATTTTGTGGCCTCTGATGCATCTGCCCTGCTTCCTGTTACTCAAAAAATGGTCTACCTTGAAGAAGGGGATGTCGCAGATATTAGCCTAATGGGTTATCGCGTATTTGATTGCGACGATCATGAAGTCACCCGCTTGGTGCACCTGAGCGAACTGTCTAGCGAAACGGCTGAACTTGGGCCCTATCGTCATTTCATGCAAAAAGAAATCGCAGAGCAACCCCGTGCCATTGGTGACACCATTGAAAGCACGCTGCAACTTGGCTTTTCCCCTGATTTATTTGGCGCAGGGGCAATGGAAACCCTCAAAGATGTAGATAGCGTCACTATCCTTGCTTGCGGTACCAGCTTTTATGCAGGTCTGGTAGCACGATACTGGATAGAATCCATTGCTCAACTGCCTTGTAATGCTGAAGTGGCGAGTGAATATCGTTATCGTAATACCGTGCGTAATCCGAGAACGCTGATCGTTACGATCTCACAATCAGGTGAAACGGCCGACACTTTAGCAGCACTGAAGCATGCTCAGTCACAGGGGCATGTCAAATCTTTGGCAATCTGCAATGTTCCTGAAAGCGCTATTGTGCGAGCTTCCGGCCTCAGTTATCTGACTCGTGCAGGCATGGAAATTGGTGTGGCCTCTACCAAGGCTTTTACTACTCAGCTTGCTGCATTATTTACGCTCACAGTCACTCTCGCAAAAGTGCGAGGAGCAATCGGAAATGCGCAAGAGGCAGAGTATCTTGATGACCTGCGCCGTTTACCAGCCAAAGCGCAACATGTTCTCAATCTGGAACCGCAGATCGCTGCATGGGCAGAACGTTTTGCTGACAAGGACCATGCACTATTCCTAGGACGCGGAGTTCATTACCCCATCGCTTTAGAAGGCTCTTTGAAGCTCAAGGAAATCTCTTACATTCATGCCGAGGCGTATCCTGCCGGTGAGTTAAAACACGGGCCCTTAGCGCTGGTCGATGCGAATATGCCCGTGATTGCGATTGCACCAAATGACGCTTTACTTGAGAAGCTTAAAAGCAATTTGCAGGAAGTGAAGGCGCGTGGTGGTGAACTTTATGTTTTAGCTGATAATGACAGTCACTTCAGAGCAGAGCCCGGGGTGCATGTGATTCGCATGCCCGATCACGAGGGCATCTTAAGCCCCGTATTGCACGTTATTCCATTACAGTTGTTGGCTTACCATACTGCCTTACAAAAAGGCACTGACGTCGACAAACCACGCAACCTCGCCAAAAGCGTCACGGTGGAGTGAGCGCATCTCGCCATCCCATGACACTGCGAATCCAAAGTTGAAACTTGGATTTCAATATCCTTCGGCGTTTTTGCTTTTGTCGAGAACCTGCGAGGATAGAAAAAAAGCCGAGGCGGGAGAGGCCTCGGCTGAAGTCCACTCCGCGAGATACCTTGTGGGTCTCGCGGAGAGATGAGAAAACGAGATTGCCTACTTCTTGCTGCTGGCGATTTGTTCTGCTTTAGCAATCAGCGCCTCAGCCATACGAATACTAGCGATATCGATTAAGCGGCCATCTAAACTGACTGCCCCCTTACCCGCCCGCGCTGCCTCAGCCATGGCTTCCATGATGCGATGCGCCTTAGTGACTTCCGCTTCTGAAGGAGTGAAGACTTGATTAGCCAATTCGATTTGTGAAGGATGAATCGCCCACTTACCTTCGTAACCCAAGACCGCTGCACGGTTAGCAGCAGACAAATAACCATCGGGATCACCAAAATCACCAAAGGGGCCATCAATAGGGCGCAGACCATAAGCACGGCAAGCAACCATCATACGGGTCTGCGCAGCGTGCCATGGATCCGTCCAGAAGCTGCTGCGATTCCCATCCTCATCTTTGTCTGACAAAACAACAGAGTCTTTATTCACACCACCAATCACAGTAGTGCGCGCCCGCGTAGAGGCTGCATAGTCAGCCACACCAAAAGACATTGCTTCCAGGCGACGACTGGATTGCGCAATAGCTTCGACATTGGCCATACCCAGTGCAGTCTCAATCAAGACCTCGAATCCGATCCGTTTTTCCCGTTTCTTCGCAGCTTCTATCTGTGTAACCATCATATCAATGGCATACACATCGGCAGGAACGCCCACCTTAGGAATCAGGATCATGTCGAGGCGAGGGCAGGCTTCAACAATATCGACCACATCGCGATACATATAGTGGGTATCCAAACCATTGATACGCACCATCATGGTCTTTGTACCCCAATCGATATCGTTCAAGCCCTGAATAATATTTTTGCGGGCTTGCTCTTTGTCATCAGGGGCAACGGCATCCTCCACATCTAAAAAAATGATATCGGCTGCGCTATTTGCCGCTTTTTCAAACATAGCGGGATTGGAACCTGGTACAGCAAGTTCCGAGCGATGCATCCGGGCCGTAGCCTGTTCAATAATAGTAAAACTCATGGTGACTTCTCCTCGATTAAAAAATAATATTGATTTGAACTAACCCGTTGCACCTAGTCCCGCAGCGGCGCAATTGATAGACATTAATAGCGCTTCTCGCACGTCATCACCGCCCGTTGCTCGTAACTGCTTTAATAAAATAACCTGCTCTCTACTCACCCTATTCAAAGTCTCTAGGCGTCGAGCAAGGCGACGACGGTATTGAGGAAAGCGTTCAGCCACAATTGACCCACCAGATATCAACTGAACCATTTCCTTGGTCAACTGAAATTCTTTTTCAATATGTTGAAATACTTCTGTTCTGGTATTTTCGTCAGCAACCAAGTTGGCAAACTGCCTCGCGATCTCTAAGTCGACTTGGCAGAGGGTTCGCTCCACCTCATCAATCACCATACGAAAGAGTTTGTAGTCACCAAACATGCGACGCAGAACCTCTAAACCACGTTCCTTGCGGACATCGAGGAATGCTTTCAGCCCTGATCCAACGCCATACCACCCAGTCACCATATGGCGATTTTGCGTCCATGCAAAAACCCAAGGAATCGCGCGTAAATCAGCAAGGGACTGGGCCTGGGTTCTGCGCGCAGGACGAGAACCTATATTTAACATGGATAGCTCTTCCAAGGGACTGGAGGCCTGAAGATAAGAAAGCATATCTGGGCGTTCCATCAGCTTTCGATACATCGTCCAAGAGGTGCCTGAGATGGCTTCCATCGCTTCTTCGTATTCATGAAGCGGAAGCTTTGCCGCTTCTCTTTCAGAGAGCAGAATGTGACTTAAAACGGCTGACCCCAGTAGCTCCATTTGAAAGGTAGCTGTCCCTCGGTTGGCATATTTGAGTGAAACCACTTCGCCCTGATCGGTGATCCGAAACATGCCACGGATCGTGCCTGCAGGTGCTGCATTAATTGCACGCCCTGTAGGCACTCCGCCTCGACTCACCGAACCACCGCGCCCATGGAAAAAGCTCACAGAAACGCCAAATTCTTGACCAGTCCGCACCATCTGACGCTGCGCCTTTGCGAGTTCCCAATTGGCTGCGAAGTAGCCACCATCTTTATTAGAGTCGGAATAGCCCACCATGACTTCTTGCACATTGTGCTGTTGACGCAAACTTCTCTGCACCACTGGCACGGCTAGAAGTTCTCTCAAAATCTGAGGGGCTTTGCGCAAATCAGGAATGGTTTCCAACAGAGGTACGATCGGCAAGGTGCATCCTTCCATCCCAGCCGCATCATTGAATAGACCCGCTTCTTTAGCCATGAGATAGACACCCAGCACATCCGCTGCACTATGCGTCATGCTGAGAATCAGAGACCCAAATGCCTCTCGATCAATCTTCTGGCGCATTTCTGCGATGACTCTAAAGGTCTCTAATGTTTCTGCTGCCTCGCTGCTCAGTGCAGATAAATCTCGATGTGCTGTGCGAGGTTTGGTTAACTCTGACATCAACCATGCCTTCCATTCTGCAGAGTCCTCTGCCGGAGCAGAAACTCCCTGCACAATCTGATAGATCTCAGCTAAGGTTTTGTTCATTCGAATAGTGTTTTCACGAATATCCAAACGCACAGTAGAGAATCGGAAAATACCAACTTCCCTTTGCAACGGAAGAATTAATGCCTTCGCAATGGATTCAGCTCCCGCTTCAATGAGTGCATTATTCATGCGCGCCAAATCAGACAGCAGCTCATCCGCAGACCGATAACCGAGGCCTGCTGAAGGCAACTCAAATCGCTCGGCCGACGGGAGCGTCTCCTCAAGCTTGAGTCGTATCAGCCCCAAAAATTGTCTAAATAACTCTCCTGGATTGCGCATTGCCAAGGCGTCTCCACCCACCGTAGCGCTTAATGCCAGTCGAACATGATCGGCGAATTCATGTGGGATCGAAAGCGTGCGCTCAGCAATACTCATGAGGCGAATCAAATCAGTAATACGATCACGATAGCGACGCAGTACGGCGAGACGTGTCTCCCATAAAGTTCTGCGCGTCACTGCACTCGTGACGTAGGGGTTACCATCTCGGTCTCCACCTATCCACGAACCAAATCCCATGAAAAACGGGACCTCTAGTTTTTGATCTGGGAAATGACGCGCAAATTCTGCCTCAATACGCGCCATCACCTGGGGCACCACATCAAAAAGATTCTCTTGGAAGAAATACAAACCCCAAGCAACCTCTTGATCAACGGTGGGCTTCTCTAGTTTTAGTTCACCGGTGAGCCATAACAACTCAATCTCGGTAGTAATATGTTGATGGGCTTGCTCGCGCTCGCGAGGGGTCCAACGAGAAGACTCAAGATCAAATAATTTGAGATAGATACGACGATAACGCTCCAACACTGTTACGCGCTTCGCCTCGGTGGGATGAGCGGTAAGCGTGGGACGTATACGAATATGATTTAATGCATTTTGAATCTGTGTTGCACTCACTCCCGCCTTACCGACCATCGCAAAAGCTTGGGCAAATGTTCCTTGAACATTTTCTGCACCCTCTTGTGTTTCAATCAGGCGTCTATTGCGCATATCACGATTTTGCTCAGCGATAGCCAATAACTGAAACCAAATACCTTGGGCGCGCAGCGCTTTGCTGAGCAGGTCTGGGGCTAAGTCTCTAAAAGAGCTTTCTCCTTTGACTACTGAAACTACCTCAGGTTGGTATCGACTCAATACTGATGCAAATAACTCTTGCAAGAGCGCTGAACGCGAAAAACCATCTTCAGCGAGAGGACTCTCATTTTCGTTTTCAGGTGTGACGGTATAGCTTGCATCATTCACAGCCGTAATTCCTTAATCAAAATTGATTTGCTTTAGCCACGGAGGGCTAGCCAAGCTAAGGGCGCACGAACCTTTAATGGGTCCGTGCGCTTTTAAACAACTTGAATTAACTAACGATTAGATGCTGGCAAGCGCCTTCGCCACGGTTGCGCCCAATTCAGAAGCACTAGGTGAAACAAACAAGCCATAAGACGCCATGATTTCGGCTTTCTCAGCTGCGGTATCACCTGCCGCAGAAATGATTGCACCTGCATGCCCCATGCGTCTGCCTTTTGGTGCGGTCATACCCGCCACATAACCCACCACAGGCTTGGTCATATGTTCTTTGATCCAAGCTGAAGCCTCTGCTTCTTGTGGACCACCGATCTCGCCGATCATGACCACTGCCTTGGTCTCTGGATCTTCTTGGAACCGTGCCATGTGATCAAGGAAAGAGCTTCCATTGATAGGATCACCACCAATACCAACACTGGTTGTTACGCCAATCCCAAGGGCCTTCATCTGCGCAGCAGCCTCGTAACCAAGCGTTCCTGACCGAGAAACAATACCTACATTACCCGGCATATAAATATTGCTAGGCATAATTCCAAGCATGGCTTTTCCAGCACTGATAATGCCTGCACAGTTCGGACCGACGATAGTGGTGCGTTTTTCTTTGGAGTAACGACGCAAATAACGCTTGACGCGCATCATGTCTTGCGAAGGAATCCCGTCAGTAATGATACAAACCAATTCCAATCCCGCATCTGCGGCTTCCATCAATGCATCAGCGGCATAGGGTGGGGGAACAAACGCCAAGCTGGCTTGTGCTCCGGTCTGCTCAACTGCATCACGAACAGTATTGAATACGGGACGGTCTAGATGAATTTTTCCACCTTTACCTGGGGTAACCCCTCCCACCACATTGGTGCCATAAGCAATCATTTCTGCGGCATGAAAGGAGGCTTTATCTCCAGTAAAACCTTGAACAATGATGCGTGTTTTCTCATCAATTAAAATACTCATTTTTTTATCCTCTTAAGGGCTGTGGTTTAGGCGACTTTTTCGCCACGGGCCAAACGAACTGATTTTTCACAGGCTTCCATCAAGGAGTCTGCGGTGACGATCGGCAAACCGCATTCGCGGATAATTTTTTGCCCTTCCTCTACGTTTGTACCTGCCAGGCGAACGACTAAGGGAATACTTAAGCCTTTGGCTGCTTGTACTACACCTTCGGCAACCCAGTCACAGCGATTAATACCTGCAAAGATATTCACCAAAATGCACTTCACGTTGCGGTCAGATAAAACCAAACGGAATGCAGCCCCAACACGCTCCGGCGATGCTCCGCCACCCACGTCTAAAAAGTTCGCAGGCTCGCCACCTGCGTATTTGATGTTATCCATCGTGGCCATCGCCAGACCTGCACCGTTGATGATGCAACCGATATCCCCACTCAAACCCACATAGTTCAAACCATGCTCAGCAGCTTGCGCTTCGCGAGGATCTTCTTCTGCGGGATCACGCATCTCTGTGACTTGGGGGCGACGGAAAAGGGCGTTATCGTCAAAAGACATTTTGGCGTCGAGGGCGATCACCTGATCATCCTTGGTAACGACCAAAGGATTAATCTCAACCATCGTGGCATCAAGATCACGGAAGGCGCGATAGCAACCTAGAATGACTGTGACAGCTTGTGAAACCTGCTTGAGATTCAGCCCCAAACCAAATGCAATCTGACGCGCTTGGAAGGGTTGCAAACCGACTGCGGGCTCAACTTCAATTTGCATAATCGAATCTGGCTTGGTATGAGCAATCTCTTCGATTTCCATACCACCTTCAGCAGAAGCAATAACGCGAATGCGTTCGATTTTGCGATCCAGTACAAAACCCAAATACAATTCGCGCTCAAATGCCGTAGCTTTCTCAACGTACAAACGATGCACTACCTTACCTTCTGGACCTGTTTGATTGGTGACCAGACGTGCGCCAAGCATAGCTTGCGCAGCGGTAGCAACATCATTGTAGGTTCGGCAGAGTTTCACCCCCCCTGCTTTACCTCGTCCACCTGAGTGAATTTGAGCCTTGACCGCCCAATGTGCCCCACCCAATTCTGTGGCCACATACACCGCCTGATCCGGGCTATAGGCAACGCCACCTGGGGGAACAGCTACTCCAAATCCAGAAAGCAAAGATTTTGCCTGATACTCATGAATATCCATCTTTTTTCTCCTCCAAAGTTTCCCACCAACATGGTGGTAAATTCTCTATAAAAAGTGCCCTTGGTCTTACGCCAAAAGTCACTTGTATGATCAATTCAATTTTTTAAGCAAACACTGTCCTTACGCCCCCTCACAAAAGGGGTCGCTGTCATTTCCTTTACTGTTGGTTTACCGGCTAAGCCGGCGGGGGAACCCCTATCCTAGGCGACTCTTCACAAGGGCATACACAGACTCAGAACTCTCTCCGCATTCAGCCAAGAGAGCTTCAAGTTCATGCACCGCCCCCGTCGCAAAACTTTGATCCTTTAGCGAGGGAGCATTGATATAAACATTGAGTGCAGCACTACGAAGTGATGCCTGGGCAGCCAGTACACCCACTCCGGCATCACTGATTACGTTTTTATTCCCGATCTCAGCGGTGCGCCGCGAGAGACGAACAACTGCCGCTGCAGCACGGGCGCAAGCCAAGGGCGCTTCTGTGGCACCTTTCAGGGCAGCCTGGATAGCAGCAGACCGCTCAGCTTTTTGCTCATCGGTATCTTTAGGCAACTTATAGCTCGCCATCAGTTGATTGAAGGCTTCTACATCATCGGCCACCATGGCACTCATCTCGGCGCGCAAACGCTCAGACTGAATCAGGATGTCTTTCATCTCTGCTTCAACATCCTCTAAGCCTTTTTTACCAATCGTCAGGTTAGCCACCATTGAAAGCAAGGCAGCACCCGTTGCGCCCATCACAGCAGCCGCTCCGCCCCCACCCGGGGTGGGGGCGCTACTTGCGAGTTCATCCAGAAATTGACCGAGAGGTTGTTGAAGAGCGCTCATGAGTATTCCTTAGCCCACCATGGTTTTAGCAATGGCATAAATTTCTTCAGCATCCAGCACAAGGCTATTGGTCTCAAAGAGTTTGGCTACGCAAGCACGTTGCAAAGCAATTTTCAATGCACCAAAACCAATCGCTCCGAACACGATCTTGCCATGACGCTCTGCACCTTTATCCATGACGTCCACACCTTCTATACCCATAGGTGGAGTGGCATTCGCATCTGCAATCATCTCTAGGCTTGCGCTGTTTTTCCAAACATCTTCAGAGAGCAATTGAATACCACCCGCGCCTGTAGCAATGATGATATGTGCCCCTTGAATGGCTGCAGCACGACTTTCAGCATCCGGAGCGGCTATTCCTTTCACATCTAAACCAAAACGCTCTTTGATAGCTTGTACCGCCTTAAGTGCTTGCTCTTCTTTACGTGAAGTTAAAGTGACGTCTACACCCTCACGTGCCAACATCACAGCTGCCCTGCTCCCTACAGGGCCTGTTCCAGCCAAAATGACGGCCTTCTTGCCCGCCAGGGTGCGTCCGTGGCCCAACCAAGCAACACATGCAGCCGCAGTAGTATTGGAGCCATTGCTGTCCAACATCACAGATACGCGGAAATTACCAAAGAACTTCTTTTGAACGGCTTTAAGAAGCTCTTCACCCGCCACCATATTGCTTCCACCCAAAAACAAGGCAGTACTTTTCTTGTCTTTTGGAGCCCTGGTAAATATAGCTCCATCCACCATGGCACCCACATTCTCAGTGGTCACTCCGGCAATGGCAGTTATATGATCTGCGCCACCGTCATAGCACACTACATTATCGAAAACTGATGGGGTGGAATCGGTATCCAGTTGGAACAACAACTTCTTCATGCTCATCCTTTGACTTTTTTACATCTTTAATTTTTATGATTCCGGGCGATCAAACTTTCATCTTTAGGTCACTAAGTGCTGCGGCGTGCCTTTATCCCAGAGTTCAACGTTATCGATTAACTGATCCGCCAAGAACTGCATCGCACCATCTGATGCCCATGCCACGTGAGGTGTGAGCAAGAAATTGGGGCGGCGCACATTCAATAAGGGATGACCGTCGCGAGGAGGTTCTACCGTCAAAACATCAAAACCCGCCGCTGCGATTAAACCTTCATCTAGCGCTTGTATGAGTGCTTGCTCATCGACCAAGCCACCTCGTGCAGTATTGATCAGAATAGCGTTGCGCTTCATCTTGCGGAACTGCTCAATACCGATCACGTTCCTTGTCGCTGGAGTGAGAGGGCAATGGATAGAAATCACATCAGACTGTGCCAACACTTCATCCATTGGAGTGAATTCAACACCTGGAGCTTTGGGGGGGGCATGGTCTGCGAACAATACACGCATACCAAACGCACGCGCTATTGCGGCGGTTCCTTGACCCAACGCACCCTCACCAATAATGCCCAGCGTTGACCCATGCAAATCGCCGATGTCGTGGGTAAAGAAACAGAATTGGTCTGATTTTTCCCACACCCCCGCTTGCACATCTTCACGATAAGCAATCAGGTTTCGACGCAAACACAGAATCATCGCAAAAGCATGCTCTGGAACGGTATGCACTGCATAGTTGCGGATGTTTGCTACAGCAATTCCATGCTCTTTGCAGTAAGGGACATCAATGACGTCATAGCCTGTTGCAGCCACAGCGATCATTTTAAGGTCAGGCAACTGCGACAAAACTTCAGCGCGCAGAGGAACCTTATTCGTTAAAGCAACGGTAGCGCCTTTCAATTTTGCTACCGTGTCTTCAACACCCACCGTTTTTGCATGCTCAACATAATCGGAGGCGCATGAAGGCTTGCGAACTTTGGCCTTCAGCGAATCCCGGTCAAGGAAAACAACGCGGTGGCTCATATTAAGCAACCCCAGGCGTAGCGCTGTGCGTGCGATAGTAGTTTCCAGCTGCTGCAACACCACTTCCAGGCTGTACTGAAATACCACAATCCAACATAGCAACTTCTGCAATGGCTACGGCAGCTAACATCATTCCTTCATTGGAATCACCCAAGTGACCAATCCGGAAAAGCTTACCTGCTACTTTGGATAAACCGGCGCCAAATGAAGTGTTGTAGCGCGCGTAAGCACGAGAAATCACCTTAGCACCGTCAAAACCTTCAGGCACCATAATCGCCGAGACGGTATCGGAGTACCACTTGGGATCTTTAGCGCAGAGTTTTAGTTTCCATCCGTCCAGTACAGCAGCACGCACACCCCCCGCCAAGTAAGCATGGCGATGGAACACGTTTTCCAATCCCTCTTCTAACAACATGGCAATGGCTTCACGCAAGCCATATAACAATGGAATAGACGGTGTGTAGGGGAAGTAACCGCCAGCATTAGACTTCACCATATCGTTGTAATCAAAATAGCAGCGTGGGCTTTTAGCTTCGGCTGCAGCAGCAAGCGCTTTTTGGCTCACGCAAGTCACACCCATACCCGCTGGCAACATCAAGCCTTTTTGTGAACCACTTACACAAACGTCTACGCCCCACTCGTCCATACGGAAATCGATAGAGGCCAAGGCTGAAACCGAATCAACAAAAAGCAGAGCAGGATGTTTTACGCTATCCATGGCTTTGCGTAATTCAGGTACATTGCTGGTTACACCTGTTGCGGTTTCGTTTTGGGCAACCAAAACTGCCTTAATTTTGTGCTCTTTGTCCGCTTCCAAAATCTGGCGGTATTGCTCAACCGGAGCTCCCTCGCCCCATTCAGCTTCGATGATTTGCGTCTCAAAACCCAGTCGTGCAGACATATCTGCCCATAAGTGACTGAACTGACCAAAACGAGAAACCAAAACCTTATCACCAGGGTTCAAGCAGTTGGTTAAAGCCGCTTCCCAGCAACCGGTTCCAGAAGAAGGGAACAGAATGGGTGTGCCGGTTTCAGTCTTAAAAATCTTTTTCAAACCAGCAAAGCATTCCAGCGCTAAAGCGGGAAATTTGGGTGAGCGGTGATCTTCCTGAGCAACAACCATTGCACGCAAAACGCGATCGGGAACGTTAGTAGGACCCGGAACAAACAAAAAATTACGACCAGCCATGATGAATAACTCCTGAATCTTTAAATTGTTTTAGATGACGACTTTGGCAAGCAATACCTTAATTAGGCAGCACCCACCCAAGAGGTGGGGCTGTGTATGCCACGAAACTTCTTTAACCGTATACGGGGAAGCGACGGCACAAAGCTGTCACTTCACCTGCTATACGAGCAATTGCTGCCTCGTCGTCTTTATGTTCTAGTGCATCAGCAATGAAGTTGGCGATCTGCTTTGCTTCATTGGTGCCAAAGCCACGGGTCGTCATGGCTGGAGCACCGATGCGGATACCGCTGGTCACGAAAGGTTTCTCGGGATCGTTGGGAATTGCATTTTTATTCACTGTCATGTGCGCGCGGCCAAGTAAAGCCTCGGCATCCTTGCCGGTGACTTTCTTAGCTTGCAAATCAACCAAGAACACATGACTTTGGGTTCCACCTGAAACAATGCGAAGTCCGCGTTCAGTTAATGTTTTTGCCATTTCAGCAGCGTTGACTTTAACTTGTTTCTGGTAAGCCTTGAATTCTGGCTTTGAAGCTTCAAGAAAAGCCACGGCTTTGGCTGCAATCACATGCATTAAGGGACCGCCTTGAATGCCGGGGAAGATCATGCTGTTCAGTGGCTTTTCAAATTCAGCACTCGACAGAATGATACCGCCGCGGGGACCGCGCAGGGTCTTGTGCGTCGTAGAGGTCACAAAGTGGGCAATGCCGACTGGGCTAGGATATTCACCCGCCGCAATCAATCCCGAGTAATGGGCCATATCTACCAAGAAATAAGCACCAACACTATCGGCGATATCGCGGAAACGCTGCCAATCTATCTCCAGTGAATACGCCGAGGCACCCGCAACAATCATTTTGGGCTTGTGCTCTTTAGCCAGAGCCTCAACTTGATCATAATCAATGGTCTCAGTGTCAGCACGTAAGCCGTAAGCAACACCGTGATAAATCTTGCCACTGAAGTTCACACTCGAGCCATGGGTGAGGTGACCACCATGAGCCAAAGACATTCCCAAAATGGTGTCGCCTGGCTTCATCATGGCGCCATATACGGCAGCGTTAGCTTGAGAACCAGAGTGCGGCTGGACATTGGCATACTCTGCACCGTACAGCGCTTTAAGACGATCTATTGCCAATTGTTCGGCAATGTCTACGTATTCACAACCACCGTAATATCTTTTACCGGGGTAACCTTCGGCATATTTGTTGGTCAGCACAGAACCTTGAGCTGCCATCACAGCAGGACTGGTGTAGTTTTCTGATGCGATAAGCTCAACGTGATCTTCCTGACGCTGACGCTCATGTTGCATCGCAGACCACAATTCTGGATCGATACTCGAAATAGTGACTTTTGAATCAAACACGGGAAACTCCTCAATTTCGGAAAACTTTGTTCTTGGCTGCAAATCCTTGCGGCGCTGCAACACCGTAATAGTTATCTTATTATCTCTCAGACAACCAAGCTCTATTCTAAGACTTTATTATGGACATGATCAGCCCATATGAATTGGCTTTATGACCTTTGAGGGTTTAATCTCTCAATTTTAGCTACTCCTAAAGTCATATTTGCGTTTCATTGCACAAGACAAAGGCATTTTTAAACCCATGTCAACTTCATCTGTACACTCTGCTTCGGCTGGATCTCACTCACATCAAGACGCAGAATTATTGCGTCGTATGTTTGAAGCAGCGATTGCTGCCGCCGCGCCCGATACTTGCTTACCCGCCTTTTTGCCACCTGCCCCTAAAGGGAGAACAGTTGTATTAGGTGCAGGTAAAGCGGGCGGTGCGATGGCACGTGCTGTTGAACAGAACTGGCCAGGCCCTATCGAAGGCTTGGTTGTGACTCGTTATGGTCATAGTGCTCCCACAGATCGAATAGAAGTTGTTGAAGCAGCGCACCCTGTTCCGGACGAGAAAGGTCGAGAAGCAGCGCGTCGTATTTTAGATTTGGCCCAACAAGGCTTTACTCAAGACGATCTAGTGTTGTGCCTCATCTCTGGAGGCGGATCCGCATTACTGGCACTCCCCGCCGAGGGCATCTCTTTGACGGATAAGCAATCAGTCAACAAAGCCCTGCTTAAATCAGGCGCCACCATCACTGAAATGAATTGCGTGCGAAAGCATCTTTCTGCAATTAAGGGTGGCCGTCTTGCTAAAGCCTGCGCACCAGCAAGGGTAGTGACATTATTAATTTCAGATGTACCTGGTGATGATCCGTCAGTGATTGCTAGCGGACCAACTGTAGGTGACCCTACAACGTGCGCAGAAGCTCTGGCGATCATTCAAAAATATAAAATCGAAGCACCTGCAAGTGTTTTAGCGCATCTAGAAAGCGGGAAAGATGAAACGCCCAAACCTGGAGATGCCTGCTTTGCCAATGCGGAGACTTTAATGATCGCCACGCCCAATGCCTCATTGGAAGCGGCTGCAAATGTGGCGCGCGCAGCAGGGATTACACCCTTGATTCTAGGTGATGCCTTAGAGGGAGAGTCACGCGAGGTAGCGCTGGTGCACGCAGGTATTGCCAAACATGCTGCCCGTCACGGCCAACCTGCTCGGCCACCCTGCGTATTATTGTCTGGTGGAGAAACTACCGTTACGGTCAGGGGAAATGGACGAGGAGGTCGCAATGCAGAATTCTTATTGGCTTTAGCTGTTGCTCTCGAAGGCCACCCAGGTATCTCTGCTATTGCAGGCGATACAGATGGCATTGATGGCACCGAAGACAATGCGGGGGCCATTTTATTACCTGATTCACTAGAACGCGCCACCGCTAAGGGAATCAGCGCTAAAGCCTTATTAGCCAATAACGATGGATACAGTTTTTTTCAGGAACTCGGCGATCTTGTCATCACCGGCCCAACGCTCACCAACGTGAATGACTTCAGAGCGATACTGATTAGATAAGGGGTACGTAGCAAGCAGTCCTTGTAAGGCCCTCTCAGGAGCTGGTTTACCATTTAAGCGGATACGAATGCTTGATGGATGCTGGTTAGGTTTAGAGAGTGTGTTCGTACAACAATAATTTTTTTAAAATGGAAATGTGAGGAGAGCACACCATGGCATCAGATATTGAAATTGCACAAAAAGCAACGCTTCAACGTATCACTCAAGTAGCGCATGAAAAGTTAGGTATCGCTGAAGATCATCTCGATCCCTATGGTCACTACAAAGCAAAGATTTCGCTGAAGTATCTCGATAGTTTGGCATCCCGACCGGACGGAAAACTGGTTCTTGTCACAGCAATTAGCCCCACGCCTGCAGGCGAAGGTAAAACAACAACTACCGTTGGTTTAGGCGATGCTTTAAATCGTATCGGCAAAAAAACTGTTGTCTGCTTGCGCGAACCTTCACTAGGCCCAGTGTTTGGCGTTAAAGGTGGAGCAGCCGGCGGCGGTTATGCTCAGGTTGTGCCTATGGAAGATATCAATCTTCATTTTACTGGCGACTTTTCTGCAATTGCACTTGCAAATAATTTACTCGCTGCAATGTTGGATAACCATATTCATCATGGCAACGAATTGAATATTGATGTTCGTCGCATTACTTGGCGCCGTGTGGTGGACATGAATGATCGCGCACTTCGCGACATCGTGAATTCATTAGGTGGCCCCGGAAATGGTTATCCCCGTGAAGACGGTTTTGACATTGTGGTTGCATCAGAAGTGATGGCGATCTTCTGCTTGGCTACCTCTATTCAGGATCTTAAGGAAAGACTGGGTAATATTGTTGTGGGTTACACAAAAGATCAAAAAGCAGTAACGGCACGCGATCTTAAAGCCCACGGCGCAATGGCAGTTCTTTTAAAAGATGCGCTAGCACCTAACTTAGTGCAGACCCTAGAGAATAACCCTGCAATTATCCACGGGGGCCCATTCGCCAATATTGCACATGGTTGCAACTCAGTGATTGCGACTAAAGCCGGACTTAAATTGGGTGATTACGTTGTCACCGAAGCAGGCTTTGGTGCGGATTTGGGTGCCGAGAAATTTGTCGATATCAAATGCCGCAAATCGGGACTGCGTCCTGATTGTGTAGTCATTGTTGCTACCATTCGTGCCTTGAAATTCCATGGTGGCGTAGAGCTGAAAGAGCTCAATACTGAAAATCTAGATGCCTTGAAAAAAGGCGTGGCGAACCTGGAGCGTCATGTCAGCAATATTCGCAATCACTATGGCCTACCTTGTGTGGTTTCAATTAATAACTTCACCTTTGATACGCCGGAAGAACTCGCACTCTTGCAAGAAACGATGTCCAAGCATGGCGTGCCTGTTTTGGTTGCCCGTCATTGGGCAGAGGGCGGCAAAGGGGCTGAGGATGTAGCGCGCGCTGTGGTTGATATTATCGAGAACGGAACACAGAAAAATAACTTTAGTTTTGTTTATGAAGACAACATTCCTTTGCTCGATAAGGTGCGGGCTGTTGCCACTAAAATTTACGGCGCCTCCGATATTAGTGCTGATGCCAAAGTAAAAGCCCAAATCAAAAAACTGGAAGAAGATGGCTACGGTCACTACCCAGTTTGTATCGCCAAAACACAGATGTCATTCAGCACAGACCCCACCGCAAAGGGAGCACCATCTGGTCATGTCCTCAATATCCGGGAAGTACGATTAGGCGCAGGTGCAGAATTTATTGTGATGGTCTGCGGCGACATCATGACTATGCCAGGTCTCCCGAAGATTCCCTCTGCCGAAAAAATCGATCTCGATGAAAACGGCAAAGTAGTGGGGTTATTCTAAACAAGAAAATGCATTTTGCGCCCATGAATATCCGGGCAACAAAAAAGCGGACCGATGGTCCGCTTTTTTGTTGAAGTAACAATCAAAAGAAATTCAAGCGAGATCAGCAATCAAACTAGCACGCATCGCAGCGGGCAAAGGATTGACTTCCGCATTGTACTCAGGATGTTTCACACCAGCCGAGAGGGATGCACCTGCTTTCAAGGCAACGACCATTTCATCACTCAGTTCAAAGCGCAAAAAGTGCACAGCAGAAGTTTTTTCATCACTTTCGCGATCAAGGTCTTCATCTGCAAAAGGATGAACAGGCCCATGTCCCGCGACCTGCATAAAAATCTTTGTTTCTACCCCATGCAGTTTAGCCAACATTTTTTGGCGCTCATCTACATCGGTATATTCAATCAGCATCGTAGCCTTCCAATTACGACCATCAGGGATCAAGGGGTTATAAGCCCCCAGTTCATCCTGAATGCCTTCCTCTTCAAAGACTTTTTCGATACGCAGCATTTCTTGGACTTGGTATCGAATTGTCATTTCATCTTCAAAGAGCAAAGTCATATTTGAACCCAGGTGCAAGGTACGTTCTTTTTTGTGTTCGATCACCTGAGCCCTATAGGCAGGTCGAGCAACATGGTATTGCTCTAAACTCATCAAACTATCGCGGGTAATCTGTGGCATATATTTGGGTTTCTCTACAATTGATTAGTGAGCGGGAAGGCCGTATGCAATACGCAGTAAAGAAATAGGATGTTGCTTCTCGCGCTGCTCTTGCATCCCTTGCACCAAATGAGTGGCCGCAATTGGGCAGTCCGAACTGACATAATCAGGGTTGTCTTCTTTCATTTGACGCACAACAGGTTTTGCAATTTTCATCGACATATCGAAGTACTCTGATTTCACACCCCAAGTACCGTCGTGTCCTGAACAGCGTTCAATGGTTGAAACTGTGGTTCCAGGAATACGTTCCAGAAGCTCTTTAGTTTTAAGACCAATGTTTTGAACGCGAAGATGACAAGGCACGTGATAAGAAATTTTTCCAAGGGGCTTGGTGAAATCTGTTTTTAAAAGACCATCTGCATGTCGCTCTGAAAAGTATTCAAAGGGATCGTACATGGCCTTTTTCACTAACTGTACCTCTTCATCATCAGGGAACATGAGAGGCAATTCCTGCTTAAACATCAAGGTGCAAGATGGGATGGGCGTCATGATCGCGTAGCCCTGACGCGCCAATGCAGCAAGGCCAGGAATATTTTTTTCTTTGAGTTCTGCGACAGCATCCAGATCACCCAACTCTAATTTTGGCATGCCACAACAAGCCTCTTTTTCAACAAGCATGGCAGGAATTTGATTGTGATTGAGAACAGCCATGAGATCCCATCCAATCCCTGGTTCGTTATAGTTCACATAGCAGGTGGAATAAATCGCAACCTTGCCAGGCGATCGTTTTCCGTCATGAACATGATGTCCATGCGAGGGTTGTGCACGACTGCGGAAGGTAGGGCTGGTATAGGGTGGCAGTTGTCGGTCTTTGTGAATTCCCAAAACTGAGTCCATCGCTTTACGCGTCACCGCATTCGTATTGACTGCATTGACCGCTTGAACCACTACAGGGATGGTGGCTAGTCTTCCAAGTGCGTCAGTACTAGAAAGAAGCTTGTCACGGAAATTGGTTTTTCCTTCTTTGAACTTAATCGCTTTCGCACGCAACATGGTGTGCGGGAAGTCCAAATTGAACTGATGTGGAGGAACATAGGGACATTTGGTGAGGTAACACATGTCGCACAGGTAGCACTGATCAGCAACTTCCCAGTAAACGCTTTTAGGAACTGAATCCAACTCCATAGTGGGGCTATCATCAATTTTATCGAATAGCATTGGGAAGGCATTGCACAGACTGAAGCAACGGCGGCATCCGTGACAAATGTCGAAGATGCGCTCCATTTCTTTTTCGCAAGATTCCGCGTTATAGAAATCGGGGTTTTTCCAGTCGATGGGATGACGCGTCGGTGCCTCTAGACTACCCTCACGTGTGGCCATATTAATTTTTCCTGGGGTTTTTGATATTTTTGGCAGACACCGGATATCCGAAGATACCCGGTGAGCCGAACGGTGATGGTTTACCGTTAAGGTATTACGCGGTCAATGCATTCAAAGCTTGGGTAAAGCGGTTTGCATGTGAACGCTCAGCTTTTGCCAAAGTTTCGAACCAATCAGCGATTTCGTCGAAGCCTTCTTCACGAGCAGTCTTAGCCATACCGGGATACATATCGGTGTACTCGTGGGTTTCGCCATGAATAGCCGCTTTCAAGTTCTGCTCAGAGGAACCAATGGGCAGACCAGTAGCAGGATCGCCTACAGACGCCATGTACTCTAAGTGTCCATGAGCATGGCCCGTTTCGCCTTCAGCGGTGGAACGAAATACAGCAGCAACATCGTTTTGACCTTCTACGTCGGCTTTTGCTGCGAAATAGAGATAACGACGGTTAGCTTGAGATTCGCCTGCAAAGGCATCTTTCAGATTCTGGTACGTATGTGTACCGGCGAGATTAGGCATAAAACACTCCTCGTGGTGAATAAATAGGGCAGCGCCCAGGGAATCATTTCCAGAATTTTGAGCATTTTTAACAGCCAAAGTTCCAAAAAAGAAAGACGGTTTAGACTAAGTCTAAAGTTACTCGTAGAGTTTACTGGGGCAGCGCTTCACAAGCAACCTTGATGAAGGATTTAAGGCGTGAATGATTCAGAGGCGACTGGCAATTTCTTGCTGATCGGATGTTTCCTGCGCATCTGGGAGAGGCCTGCGCGGTGACCTTAAATTTCCAGGCATGCGAGCAAAAGACTGAGATACCTGCAAAAAAGAAGAAAGCTCGCTTAAGGCAAGCCGATACACTTCTCTCTTAAATTCGATCACGGATTCAAGAGGAATCCAGTATTCATGCCATCTCCAGGCATCGAACTCTGGACGCTCGGAGGCGCGTAAAGAAACATCACTATCTCGCCCCGTCAGACGCAGCAGATACCAAATTTGCTTTTGGCCACGATAATTTCCACGCCATTCTCGTCTCACCCAGTTTTCAGGGACGTCATAACGTAACCAGTTTCGGGTTCGCCCAAGAATCTGAACATGTTCAGGGCGTAAACCCACTTCCTCCATCAATTCACGATACATCGCCTGCTCTGGCGATTCACCATGTTTGATGCCACCTTGAGGAAATTGCCAGGAGTGTTCGCGCACACGTTTACCCCAAAACACCTGGTTTTGGGGATTGACTAGGACGATCCCGACATTGGGCCGATATCCATCCCGATCGATCATCTCCGGTACGCTCTTTAGTGATTAAGAAACCCTATTGTTTCACAGTCTTGGCAGATAAAAAACAGGGCAGGCCTGACAGACTTCAAAACGAGAGAATCCATAACCCCCACGTTTTCCAGAAAATCAGGCTGCTGCCGCTGCCTCATCTGCTAAAAGCTTGACCGCCATAGCGCTCAGCTCACCCAAACCTGCCCCGCCAGACTCAAGGTGAGCAATGATCGCTTTACGCATTCTGGGTTCCCAAAAACGCCGAACATGGTTGCGAATACCCTCTACCGCATCCGCCTGCACCGGTTCAGAGCGGTAAAATGTTTCGATCTTATTGATCATGTTAACTAAGTTTTCGATGTGCATTGTGTTTGCTCTCAATGTGAAGAGAAAGGGTGCAACCGGTCAGGTCGCGTGTAAACAGTGTGACGGCCATTTCGTAGAAAGGCCGCTAGAGTAATGCCAGCTTCACTAGCGATACGAATTGCTAAACCAGTAGGTGCTGAGACCGCAACCATCAATGCGATGTTCAGCATACTTGCTTTCAAGACCAGCTCGTAACTTGCTCGGCTGGTTAATAACAAAAAGCCTTCTTCAAAGGACTCTCCTGCTCGTGCCTTCGCGCCAATCAGCTTGTCCATTGCATTATGTCTGCCCACATCTTCACGTAAGCTCACAATATTCCCATCGGGATCACACCACGCAGCAGCATGGACTGCACCCGTCATCATGTTCAGCGGTTGTGCTCCAGTTAGAAGCGCTAGCGCTCTTTGCAGGGCTTGCGGCGACACGCTAGAACCTTGGCCTACCTGACGTGGGGTACGCATTGCCTGCGCTAGTGTCTCTGCCCCACATAAACCACAACCTGTCCTGCCTGTGAGATTGCGGCGGCGCTCCCCCAGATCTTGCAAGGACGCAGGCGCGCAGCGAAGCTGCATCGCAATTCCTTCAGGGTGATCAAGGCGCTCAATAGAATCAATATCGCGCGCACACCGAATCAAACCCTCACTCAAACTAAACCCAATCGCAAAATCCTCAAGATCTTGCGGAGAAGCCATCATGACCACGTGCGGTTGATCGTTGTAAATCAGCGCAACCGGTGTTTCCTCGGCGACCGCATCCATGCGGTCTTCAAGGAGTCCTTCGGTCCATCTCTCACCGGCAAACAGCCGGTGAGGATTTAAGCCAGCAAATGGCATAAAAAGAGCGCAACTTAAAACGTTGATTCGTGCTCGATTACCTTAAGCCTTGGCTTCCGCCTGATGGAGGAAGTTGATTTGCTGTTCCGCAAAACGCTTGTAGTTGGCCTGCCACTCAGAAGGCTGGGTCACCTTGGTCAATTCCACTGCCGTCACTTTGTACTCTGGACAGTTCGTTGCCCAGTCAGAGTTGTCTGTAGTAATGACGTTCGCACCCGATTCCGGGAAGTGGAAGGTGGTGTACACCACACCAGGCTGCATACGCTCGGAAACAGTGGCTCGTAATACTGTTTCACCTGCGCGACTGGTAATACCCACCCAATCACCATCTGCAATTCCTCGATCTTCGGCATCAACAGGATGGATTTCAACCCGGTCCTCTGAATGCCATGCGACATTTGCTGTACGACGAGTTTGCGCACCTACGTTGTACTGCGAAAGAATTCGACCCGTGGTCATGATTAATGGGAAGCGCTTAGTGATCTTCTCATCTGTTGGCACGTACTCTGTTGGGATAAATTTGCCTTTGCCGCGGGTGAATTCATGGATATGCATGGTCGGCGTGCCTTCGGGATGCTCATCATTGCAAGGCCACTGAATACTTCCCAATTCATCGATTCTTTCATAACTCACTCCTTTGAATGTAGGCGTGAGGCTAGCGATTTCATCCATAATCTCTGAGGGATGGGTGTAATTCATTGGGTAACCCATCGTCTGCGCCACTTTTTGAATCACTTCCCAATCGCCTAAGCCTGAAAGTGGAGGCATGACTTTACGTACACGAGAAATGCGACGCTCGGCATTCGTGAAGGTGCCATCTTTTTCTAGGAATGAAGAACCTGGCAAAAATACATGAGCGTACATCGCGGTTTCATTCAAGAAAATATCTTGAACAACCAGACATTCTAATTGCTCCATCGCTGCAATCACATGCTGGGTATTGGGATCAGACTGCACAATGTCCTCACCCATTACGTATAGACCACGGAAGCTACCGTCCATGGATGCTTCAAACATATTGGGGATGCGTAAACCTGGCTCAGGTTGAATGGTGACATTCCAGGCGGCTCCAAAAAGATCTCTGGTGGCCTTGTCCGACACGTGGCGATAACCTGGCAACTCATGGGGGAAAGAACCCATGTCACAAGATCCCTGGACATTATTTTGACCACGAAGAGGATTCACACCCACACCGCGCCGACCAATATTTCCTGTAGCAAGCGCAAGGTTGGCAATACCGATCACTGCAGTTGAGCCTTGGGCATGTTCAGTCACACCTAAGCCGTAATAAATCGCTCCGTTTCCACCGGTGGCAAACAAACGTGCAGCCTTCCGCACTTCGTTCGCAGGAACGCCTGTAACGGGCTCTAGTGCTTCAGGTGAGTTGTTTTCGCGAGACACAAAATTGCGCCACTTATTGAACGACTCCACATCGCAGCGGGTGGCAATGTAATCTTCCTTAATCAAGCCTTCGGTTGCGATGACATGGCCCAAGGCATTCAAAATGGCCACGTTGGTACCGGGGCGCAATTTAAGGTGGTGGTCAGCGGCAATGTGCACTGAACGAACCAAGTCAATGCTGCGGGGATCAATCACGATGAGCTTGGCACCTTGGCGCAAGCGTTTTTTCATTTGCGAGGCAAATACAGGGTGACCGTCAGTGGGGTTAGCGCCAATGACAATCATGACATCTGAATCTAATACAGAGTCGAAATCTTGTGTACCGGCAGACTCACCCATAGTTGCTTTCAAACCAAAGCCCGTGGGTGAATGACATACACGCGCACAGGTATCCACGTTATTGTTCTCAAATACTGCTCGAACCAATTTCTGCATTACGTACACTTCTTCATTGGTGCAACGCGAAGAGGTAATACCGCCAATTGAATCACGACCATATTTAGTCTGAATCGATTTGAATTTATCCGCTGCAAACTGAATGGCTTCGTCGAAGGAAACTTCCTTCCATGGATCTGAAATCTTGTCGCGAACCATAGGCTTCGTCACACGATCAGGATGGGTGGCATAACCCCATGCAAAGCGACCCTTAACACAAGAGTGGCCGTGATTCGCTTTGCCATCTTTCCAAGGCACCATTCGCACCACGCGATTACCTTGCATCTCAGCGCGGAAAGAACATCCCACTCCGCAATAAGCGCAGGTGGTGGTGACACTGTGATCAGGCTGCCCCATTTGAATAATGGATTTTTCTGACAACGTTGCCGTTGGGCAGGCTTGCACACATGCGCCGCAAGAGACGCACTCTGAATCCATAAAGGATTCACCCATCCCCGCCGAAACGCGAGAATCGAATCCACGACCTTCAATCGTCAGCGCAAAGGTACCTTGAACTTCTTCGCAAGCTCGCACACAGCGGCTACAGACGATGCACTTAGAAGGATCATAAGTGAAGTAAGGATTAGATTCGTCTTTCTGGCTCTTAGTATGATTATGCCCTTCGTAGCCATAACGTACTCCGCGTAGGCCTACGGTACCCGCCATATCCTGCAACTCGCAGTTACCATTAGTCGCGCAGGTTAAGCAATCTAGAGGATGATCAGAGATATATAACTCCATCACTCCTTTTCTCAAATCCGCTAATTTAGGACTTTGCGTGCGAACGTTGAGTCCATTTTCGCATGGTGTGGTACAGGAAGCGGGATAGCCGCGACGACCATCAATCTCGACTAAGCACAAACGACAAGATCCAAAGGGATCAACGCTATCGGTTGCGCATAACTTAGGAACTTGAACGCCGGCCCCAGAGGCCGCACGCATAATTGAAGTGCCCGCCGGAACGGTGATCGTCATGCCATCAATCGTTAGGGTGACAGACTCTTTAGCGTGACTTTCAGGGGTACCAAAATCATGTTCTAGTTTTGATTGCATGGTGCATCTCCTTTTACGGCTTTGCTTTCTCCGATCAGAGAAAACTTGAAATGGTTAAATTCGGACATTGATCTATGCCGCAAGTTCCTTCTTGTTTATTCCGAAATCTTCGGGGAAGTGATTCAAAGCGCTTAAAACAGGAAATGGGGCCATACCACCCATTGCGCACAACGAACCGTTCAACATGGTGTCGCATAAACTTCGCAGCAATTCGATATTGGCTGCTCGGTTGTCATTGGCAATAATTTTGTCGACAACCTCTACCCCACGTGTGGACCCCACTCTGCAAGGAGTGCATTTTCCGCAAGATTCAATAGCACAGAATTCCATGGCATAACGGGCCATCTTTGCCATATCAACGGTGTCATCAAAAGCAACAATGCCGCCGTGCCCCACCATGGCTGAGATGCCAACATAAGATTCATAATCTAGGGGGGTATCAAATTGCTCAGGCGGAACGTAGGCGCCCAAAGGTCCGCCGACTTGAACAGCGCGAATGGGGCGGCCACTGGCTGAACCACCCCCAAAGTCTTCAACTAATTCGCGCAATGTCAGACCAAATGCTTTTTCTACTAAACCACCTTGCTTTAAGTTTCCTGCCAGCTGGAAAGGCAAGGTACCGCGAGAACGGCCCATTCCGTAGTTTTTATAAAATTCACCACCTTTGTCCATGATGATAGGCACTGAAGCAAAAGAGATGGTGTTATTGACAATGGTCGGTAGACCAAATAGCCCCTTTAATGCAGGAATAGGTGGTTTAAAGCGCACGATGCCGCGCTTGCCTTCCAGACTTTCTAATAAAGCGGTTTCTTCGCCACATATATATGCACCTGCGCCTAGGCGGACTTCAAGGTGGAAGGTTTTTCCACTGCCTTGAATATTTTCACCTAGATAATGGGCTTTCTCTGCAATCGCGATCGCTTGATTCAAAATATCAAAAGCATAGGGATACTCTGATCGCAGGTAGATGTAACCTTGAGTTGCGCCCACTGCAACGCCAGCAATGGTCATCCCCTCAATTAAAACAAAGGGATCGTCTTCCATAATCATGCGATCTGCAAAGGTTCCAGAATCACCCTCATCCGCATTACAAACGATATATTTTTGAGCAGCTTGGGCACCTAAAACCGTCTTCCACTTGATGCCAGTTGGAAATGCCGCCCCCCCCCTGCCACGCAGACCTGAGTCGGTTACTTGCTGAACAACATCAGCAGGCGCCATCGTGAGCGTATTGCTCAAACCTTTATAACCGTCATGGGCCAGGTAATCACTGAGCGAAAGAGGATCCGTAATACCCACACGGGCAAAGGTTAGACGTTCTTGCTTCGCCAAATAAGGAATGTGTTCAGTTAGGCCATGCGATAAAGCATGATGAGCACCATTTAAAAAATTTGCTTCGAATAGACCTGGTACATCTTCTGGGTTTACTGGGCCATATGCGACTCGACCAGAGGGAGTTTCGACTTCAACCAAGGTTTCTAACCACAACATACCGCGCGAACCATTACGAACCAACTCAATAGTGGCGCCTCGTTGAGCGGCCTCTCGTGTAATGGCGGCAGCAACATGATCTGCACCCACTGATAAGGCAGCGGAATCACGTGGAACAAATATGCGGGTCATTTTGCACCTCCTGTGACTTCAGCAATCATGGCATCGAAGCGCGCCGGGGTGACTCGCCCTTTCAAATCTCCGTTGATCATCACTGCAGGAGAAAGCGCACAGTTACCCAAACAATAAGTAGGCTCAAGAGTGACCGAACCATCTTCTGATGTGGAATGCATGTGCGTACCCAAACATTTTTCAGCATGCTCAACCAAGGCCTCTGAACCCATGGCCTGACAAGCTTCTGCGCGACAAATTTTAACGATCGTTTTACCAGGCGGGGCAGACCGAAAGTCATGATAAAAGGTCATCACACCATGCACTTCAGCCCGCGATAGATTCAAATGACGTGCGATTTCCGGCAAAGCAGCTTCAGGCACATACCCTAGACGCTCTTGAATACGGTGAAATATAGGCAGAAGTGCACCAGGTTGATTGACTAAATCACTGTAAAGTTCGGTGTAACTCACTATGTTCGTACTCCTTCAAGGTGGCCGGAGTCCGCTGTTCCTATAGGTCAAGGATAGTAGGCACCCACTTTTTGGTGGCGTGTCGCAAACGGCGGAATGATGATTCATGGTTGCAGTGCAACATATGTTAAAGTCAACATAAGTGCTTGCAAATTTCTTATAGTTCCATAACTCTAACAGTGCTTTCATTCCCTCTCAATATGAATTTTATTTCATATGTATCGTATTCTTGTTCGCCCTGAATGGTCGCTAAAGCGACGAGGTAGCCCTGACTTCCCGCTTCCCCAAGTGCTGCGCCTTGTCGCTGCAGTGCATGAGGGGGGAAGCTTATCGCAGGCTGCGCGCACTTTAGGAATATCTTACCGACACGCATGGGGCCTGATTCGAGAAGCAGATCAAGCTTTCGGCTCCCCCTTAATTCTGATGGAACGCGGCAAAGGCGGTCAGTTAACACGATTGGGGGAGGTGCTGCTTTGGGCAGACAGGCGTATTACAGCTCGCTTAAGCCCCTCTTTAGACAGCCTATCATCCGAACTGAGCGCCGAGATGGAGAGAGTGCTTTCTCATGCATCCCCTATGCGAATACAGGCCAGCCATGGGTTTGCAGTGCAAGCCTTAAGGGAAGCTTTAGCAGAATCTAACCTCGACTTTGACCTTAGGTTTACGAGCTCTGTTGAAGCGCTGGCCGCTCTCACTCACAAAGAATGCGACTTTGCAGGCTTCCATATACCTGAAGGAGAATTGCAGGTTGCCGCGCTGGCTCCTTATCTTCATTCACTTAATCAGCGACCTCTTCGCTTAATCAACCTCGCACTACGAACCCAAGGGATTATGATTAATAAGGGTAATCCCTTAAAAATTAAATCCTTTAGAGATCTGAGCAAACAAGAAGGTAGATTTGTGAATCGCCAACCGGGCTCCGGTACCCGATTACTCATTGATGTATTGATGGAACGCGATATGGTGAATCGAGATAAAGTGCCTGGATACGATATTTGGGAATATACCCATGCAGCCGTTGCAGCCTATATAGCGAGCGGAATGGCCGACGTAGGGTTTGGCATTGAAACCGCTGCAAGGCAATTTAATCTGGATTTCATTCCTTTGGTTCGTGAACGCTATTTCTTCGCATGTCTACCAGAAGCTGAAAGCCCTGCCGCAGTCAGCAAGGTACTAGAAGTACTTCGCGGAACTGAGCTTCGTAATGGAATTGCTCAATTAGCGGGATATGATTCCACTCACTGTGGTGAAGTGCTGGATTTGCATGAAGCCTTCCAAGACGCATGGAAACTAGGACTTTTTAAAAGCAAATCCATACCTAAGAAAAAGGGAGTAAAAAAACGCTCCTAGCTGAAAGCTATTCAAGAACTCTCATTTCAACTATGCGTTATCAACACACCTAAAATTTAAGGAAGCCTCAAAAATGTCTTCTTCTATTGGTTTTATTGGCTTAGGGGCGATGGGTTTCCCTATGGCCCAAAACTTACTTACAGAACAACCAGGATTAAAAATCTGGAACCGTACTATTCATAAGGCGGAAACCCTTATTCACTTGGGCGCTGAACCAGCAGGATCTCCTGCAGATGTCGCCACACCGGGCGGAATAGTGATCAGCATGGTCTCTGATGATCAAGCTTTACTCGATGTGAGCCTGGGCCCAAGAGGCTTAGTAGGTTCGCTAGGACCCGGTGGGATTCATATCTCTTGCAGCACCGTTGCACCAAGTACCTTAAGCATTTTGGCCGAGCGGCATGCAGCCCATGGCGAAACACTCGTAGCAGCTCCCGTTTTTGGTCGCCCCGACGCTGCAGCAGCGCGTAAACTTTGGATTCTTCTTTCAGGCCCAGCAACAGCGACAGAACGCGTTGCCCCCGTGCTCGCTCCCCTTGGTCAAGGCATTCACCAACTTGGTGAAAAAATAGAAGCTGCTGCTGCGATGAAATTAGCAGGTAATTTTATGATCTTATCAGCGGTTGAAAGCATCGGAGAAGCCATGCTCATGGCGCAGCGATATGGCGTTGAACGCGAAGGCTTTGCAGATTTCTTTGGTCGAACCTTATTTGCGGGCCCGATTTATCAAAACTACGGCAAGCAAATTGCAACCCGACGCTATCAACCTGCGGGATTCAAGCTTCCACTTGGATTAAAGGATATGCGCCTGGTAAGCCAAGCTGCAGGAGCAGTCCATGTTCCCATGCCACTTGCTGACTTACTACGTAATCGCCTACTGGAATCCGTCGCCAAAAAACGGGAGGATTATGACTGGACTGCATTGGAATTAACCATTGCAGAGGCAGCTGGAGAAATCATTTAAAGTGATCGGCAAGAAAAAAAGTATCAACTCAAAAAAAATAAGAGGAGAACGGATATGAGTACAAAAGTAAATAAGAATGCAGAAGCGTTGCGCGCAATATTGCCAAAAGAGAGTTATGAAGTGTTGTTTGAAGAATCAACCGAGCGCGCCTTTACGTCGCCGCTGTATTTAGAAAAGAGACCAGGTACCTACATATGTGCTGGATGCCATGAACCTTTGTTTGAATCCAACACTAAATATGAAAGTGGAACGGGATGGCCCAGTTTTTTTCAAGCGATTCCTGAATCGGTTGATACAAAAACTGACCATCAACTCATCATGCCACGCATCGAATACCACTGTGCTCGCTGCGGAGGGCACCAAGGTCACCTGTTTAACGACGGCCCGAAACCCACTGGTATGCGCTATTGCAATAATGGAGTGGCTTTACGGTTCATCCCCGAAGGAGAGCCGATGCCCCCTAAGCAATTAAAATAAATGCTTTGTTTTAACCCAAAAAAAAGGGGTTAGCTTAAAAGCTAACCCCTTTTGTAATTTTTGGCGCGCCCGGCAGGATTCGAACCCACGACCCCTTGGTTCGTAGCCAAGTACTCTATCCAACTGAGCTACGGGCGCGCAGAACTGAAAAGTTTAGCATGTTAGTAACCGTTATCCGCCAATATTCTTGTCCATCACAAGACAAACCTGACATTAAATGAAAGGTTATGCCTATTTGTGATATATCACATACGAAATATCTTGATTCTTGATGCGTTGCAGCATAATATTATTTAATCAATTAACCTTTTCTCCCACAAGGAGTTTCAAATGAGTAACGCATTTTTAGTGATTTCTAGTTTAGCTATACTGCCTTTGGCCTTGGGTGTTATCCATACCCTATTGGTTGGTCTCGTCATATCTAACAATGTCAGCGAATCGGCTGCTCAGAATGGTCGATATGCCTTACTTGGCTAGGATGCCGATTCTCCTCAATGGGTTCGTGGCAAGTGTGCTACCCGTACCCCTTCTTCAAATCCCAACTCGCAGCGCCTCCTAGCATCCTAGCCTTATGTCCATTTGTCGATAGCAAAGGAGAGGCTTTATGCCCTCCTTTGTTGGCAAAAAAAAAACAAACGTATACTATTTTGGCTCACTGAATACTGGCGCAATTGCGCGCTGAGATCACCAGGACGCCATGAAAGAAGAACATGCAGGAGCCCCATCGGTTACTCCTGATCCAACACCGCCGACAACGCACTCTGCATTTAAGCTAAAACCCATCAATTCCGTGGTAAGTCTTCGCGATCAAGCTTATGTCATGCTCAAGCAGGCCATTGCTGATGCCGACATTTATGGCTCCCGTGAATTGATTCGTCTAGATGAACGTTTGCTCAGCGAGCAACTTGGCGTCAGTAGAACGCCTGTGCGCGAAGCAATGACACTGCTTGAGCAAGAGGGGTTTCTCCGGACAGTACCTAGACGTGGAATTTATATTCAGCGCAAATCGCGGCGCGAAGTTGTGCAGATGATCCAGATGTGGGCCGCTCTGGAAAGTATGGCCGCTCGTTTAGCAACGCTGCATGCCACTGATGATCAAATTTCAGCCATACGTCATTTATTTGATAGCTTTCTGGATACTGCTCCCTCAGAACATTTAGACGAATATTCCGAAACGAATATCGCATTCCACCAGGCGATATTTGATTTGGCAAATTCCCCAGTATTGTCAGATACCATGCACAATATTTTTGCTCATGTACGATCAATTCGAAAAGCAACCATGATTCAAAGCGATCGCGCGGAGAAATCGATTGAAGAGCATATGCGTATCATCGAGGCGCTTGAGATGAGAGATACCGAACTTGCTGAAAAATTAGTTCGGAATCACTCATTAGATCTTGCCAAGTACGTGGAACAACACTGCGACTTTCTCGACTAACCCATTTACCTTAAACCATGATCTCTAAACCTTTATTGATTCAATCCATAAAGGCTTATCCTGATTTCAAGCTTCGGTCAGGTGGGTAGATTTACCACTGAAAATACGATACGAAAACGCACTGTAAAGAATGATGGGAGGAAGGACAATCACCACTCCAAGTAAAATCATTTTTAACGTATCAGTACTTGCGGCTGCATCCCAGATCGTCATTTGATCGATTACGACATAAGGGAAGGTGCTATAGCCCAAACCTAGACCAGACAGCAAAAACAATCCGATGGTCAGCGTGAATGGAATCCAAGAGCGATGATCGTGATCTTTTCCATCGAATTGAGAAAACCATCGTGATAGCCAAATGACTGCACCTGCTACGACTATTGGAATGGGGGACATGATAATGATGCGATCCAGACTAAACCAACGCGCAAATATACGAGGACTAACAGCTGGTGTAGCTAGTGATACCAGCATAATACCCAACGCAGTTAGCCATAAAACACCTCTTCCCCAACGAGCAGCTCGGCGTTGTAAATCACCTTCAGTTTTTAAAATCAACCAACTTGCACCCATTAGCGTATAGGCAGAGAGGACACAGGGCGCTACCAGGGCAGCAAAGAGCAAGCTTGCATAATCATCGCGAAAAGCAACCACAAAGTGTCCCAGCATAAACCCCTGCGCCAAGCCAGCAGTAGCAGAACCAAAAACAAATACGTGATTCCAAAACTCTGCAAGATGAGAGGGGGCTTTCACCCTTAACTCAAAAGAGACGCCCCGCAAAATTAGACCAATCAGCATGATCAAGACAGCGACATAGGTAGCGTTCAAAATCATGCCGTGTGCGGCGGGAAAGGCAACAAGCAAAATTCCTGTTCCCAATACAAGCCATGTTTCATTCGCATCCCAGAAAGGAGCAATAGAGTGAATCATTTGATCACGATCATGCCCCTTGGCTTGAGACATTAATACCCCTACGCCTAAATCGTAACCATCTAAGATGACATACGCCATGATTGCCACGCCCATCAGGGCTGCAAAGGTCAGTACTAAAACATCTCGAGTCAGAAAATCCATGATTTAGCCAGCCGAAGTTTGTGGAATAAAGGTGGGTTCATGCTCAGACATTTTGGCTCCCGAACGCGCCATATGAAATACCGTTGTGATGTAAACAGCGAGCAGAACCGCATACAACACTATGTAGGCGGTCAACGAGCTAAAAAGTGTGCTGCTCCCTACCTGCCCCATCGCATCCGCAGTTCGCAATACTCCGGTTACAAGAAAAGGTTGGCGCCCAATCTCGGTGGTATACCAACCCGCCAAGGTAGGTAACCAGCCAATAAAAGTAGCAGGCACTAAAATTCGCATCAACCAAACGGGAAAAGTGTGTTTAACACGCATGAGCCAAAAAGTGAGCCAAGACAAAGCAAGCATTAACATACCGGCCCCCACCATGACGCGGAACCCCCAGAACACAGGAAACACGGGAGGATGCGCATTGGGAAACTCGTCTAGTCCGCGAATTTCTCCATCGAGTGAATGCGTGACGATCAGACTAGCCAATCTTGGAATTTTGATTTCATAGTGATTCAGCTCATTGGCTTCATCAGGTATCGCAAAAGCAAGCATCGGTACCCCTCTTTCGGTGTGCCAGATACCTTCCATTGCAGCTAATTTTGCGGGTTGATATTCGTGCGTATTCAGACCGTGCATGTCGCCAGCGAGTATTTGTAAGGGCATCACAATCGCCGCAACCAAGGAAGCAAGACGTAATGTTTTAACCACATCCTCACTGCGTTGACCATTCAGCCAGCGGAAAGATGAAATTCCCATAATGAAAAAAGAAGCAGTAGCCGCTGAAGCCAGCAGCATGTGTAGCGTTCTGTATGGCATAGAAGGATTGAAGATGATCGCAAACCAATCTGTTGCAATCACTTTGCCCTCTACAATTTCAAAACCAACTGGAGTGTGCATCCATGAGTTCAGCACAAGTATCCAAAATAAAGAAAGCGTGGTGCCACCTGCAACTAACCAAACTGCCAACCTGTATATGGCTGGGGATACTTTGCTTTGTCCAAATAACATGATCCCCAAAAAAGTGGCTTCTAGAAAAAAAGCCGAAAGTACTTCATAGGCCAGCAGAGGACCCGCTACGGAACCAACCGTTTTCATGAAACCGGGCCAGTTGGTACCAAACTGAAACGACATTGTTACGCCACTGACCACTCCAAAAGCAAAAGTAAGCGCAAACACCTTGACCCAATAACGATAAGCCGTATCCCATACGCCATCCGTTTGGCGATCCGCTTGTTCCCTGATGTAAACCAAGAACCAAGCAAGCCCAATGGAAATAGTAGGGAAAATAATGTGAAAACTAATATTTGCAGCGAACTGAATACGCGAAAGTATGACGGCATCCATCATTGACATAGCCTTTAAAGGATTGTGCACTTGCAGCATTTTAGCTTGCTATTCATGCTACAGTCTATTTATGGATTAAGAATTTATATATTGATCAAATATTTACTAAATTTTATTAGCTTAAATTTATCAATGGATACACATCTACTCATGTGACTTGATAAGCGCGTTCAAGGTTCCATCATCATGAGACCTTTTGGCAGCCTCAAATCAGTCTGATCAATTCCCCCCCATCTTGACGTCCATTACCTGGGAAATACCCCTGTAATTGCTTGGTTTTCTATGCTTTATTTGACCAGTGGGCCCAGTAAAGTTAAGCTGTGTTGCTTCGGAGAGTTGGCCGAGTGGTCGAAGGCACTCCCCTGCTAAGGGAGCATAGGGTCAAAAACTCTATCGAGGGTTCGAATCCCTCACTCTCCGCCAAGACTTCTTTCAATACTTCAATCCTTCAAATGCCTGTTTGCAAGAGATTGATCTGATTTTCTTTTTTCTTCCAAAGCTTCCCCCTGATCTTGAATACAGTCACCCTTTGACGGGGTGATCGAACTGTTGAGACGGCTTTCTGCTCAAAACCTCTTGACCTAGCGCGTTCAAAACCCAAATTTGAACCGTACCGATTGCACGCGGTTTTATTTGATGCTG
>Ga0114962_10000013_pt1 | contig 146024 bp, 138 predicted proteins | sample C_130820_MF_Meta_FD_87017 | JGI IMG/M metagenome (GOLD analysis project Ga0114962, IMG submission 87017) | Freshwater microbial communities from Lake Croche, Canada to study carbon cycling - C_130820_MF_MetaG | ecosystem: Environmental > Aquatic > Freshwater > Lake | place: Lake Croche... | reverse complement strand
TCGCTCTGCCTTTAGACCCAATTCGGCAATACTGTCGATTAGAACTTGCTCTAGCCATCGGACATAACCAACCACATCTATTGGTTCGGGGAGTTTCATTATCGGGTAGCCAACTAATTGACCAGGGCCGTGCCAAGTGATCTTGCCACCGCGGTCAACATCAATTACCGGAGTCCCATCTTTAGGGCGTTCCTCATCTTCCGTGCGCTTGCCAGCTGTATAGACACCATGGTGTTCGAGAAGAAGAACCGTATCTGGTCGGGCTCCGCTTACGACATCGCTGTGTACTGCACGCTGGATATCCCAGCCCTGCTGATAATCAACGAAATCAGGGGCGAAACCTAAAACTTCGAATGAGGGCATAGTTAAAGTCTAAATCCATCCACAACACAAGAAAACCTCAGTTGTCAACAGTTTTGATTCAACAAATTCCTGTTCAATCACAGCAATCAACACTTTTGGTATGCCAACACCAAGTTTGCGAAATTTTGCAGTGCTACGGCTCGTTAAACGGCTCTTGCTAGGAAAGGTATTCGAGGTTCAAGACAGAAGATTGGCGAATAGTTCCCAACTTCTGTTTGTGCCTAACAGCCTAAAGTCATGGCCTAGGTACCTAGCTATACTCACAGAAAATAAAGCTCTACCCGTGCGTTTAAGAAGTGGGAAGGTAGCAATTCTTCTGGGGAACAACGTTAAGTCAACAGATTTGCTAAAAGCGCTAAAGAGGGGGCAGAGAAATACTTGGACATTTACAGCGCTTACTGGCTTTTGCGGTTCTTCACCAAAGAAATTGCCTAAAGGGTTGCCCATCTTATTGACTTGTCTTCTAGCTGTTGCCCTCACAGTGGTTTTAGGCAGTCAGCAAAGAGGCTCAACTTCAAAGATGCAAGACAAGTCCGAACAAGTTGCCACAACAGTCTGCGTAGAGGCAATCAAAGTGGGCGAAAAGTTCCAAATTTCTGGGCAAAAGCACAACCTCGTGAAACACGGCGTCAATCTAAAGATTCTTCGCCTAGAAATTATCGGAGGATATTTGCAGGCTCAGATTCATTCCAGATGCAAGAACTCAGACCTGCAGATAAAGGCCTGGCTGCATGGGAAGACTTACGCGATTACCTCTGTGCTCTAAATGCCGAAGTTTGGTAAGAAGTTAGCTTGCTCTAGACGATTCTTCACATCAACAAGGAAGCGAGAGGCGTCAGCCCCGTCAATGATTCTGTGATCGTAAGAAAGTGCTAAGTAAACCATGCTGCGAATTGCGATACTGTCCTGACCAAATTCATCTGTTACAACGACCGGACGCTTAGCAACAACACCTGTTCCTAAAATTGCCGACTGCGGAAGGAACACAACAGGGGTATCAAACAGGGCACCGCGAGATCCGGTGTTGGTGAGAGTGAAAGTTCCACCTGATAATTCATCTGGCTTCAACTTGTTTTCACGTGTTCTAGAGGCGAGGTCCGCGATTTGTGACGCGATAGTCGCAATCGATAGCGATGCAGCATCGCGAATAACCGGGGTTAGCAAACCTCGCTCTGTATCAACAGCGAAACTGATGTTTTCTGAAGGGTGATAGACAATGCTTTCACCATCAACACTTGAGTTGATTTTCGGGTGCGCTTTTAGTGCCTCAGCTGCAGCAAGGAAGAAGAAGGGCATGAAGTTTAGTTTTACACCAGTCTTCGCTGTGAACTCTGCTTGCTTCGCTGCTCTTAAGTGTGCAACGGCGGTGACATCAACTTCGACAACAGTGGTTAGCTGAGCTGTTGAAATCATAGAGGCAACAGCACGCTCGGCAAGAACCTTGCGCAGACGAGACATTGGTTCAACTGTGCCACGCAGTGCCGACTCAGTTACCTGAACCGGAGCAACCGTCCTAGTTGGTGAACTTGCTGCGGCAAGAACGTCTTCTCGGCGAATACGGCCGCCAACACCAGTGCCAGCGACAGAAGAAAGATTGACGCCAGATTCGTTGGCCAATTTCCTAACCAATGGAGTGACATAGTTTGCATCAGATCCAGCAGGAAGTGAAGTCTGAACCGCTACAGGTGCAGGAGTGCTTAACTGTGGTGTGAAAGCTGGAAGATTGATTGGAGTTGCGATCGGTTCTGTCGCTGGTGGAGCAACCACTTGGGTTGAAACCACTGCAGGTTCAACAACTGGAGCTGCTACAACCACTGGAGCTGCAACTGGAGCTGCCTCAACTACTGGGGTGACTTCAACCATTGGTGGGGCCACTACTGCAGGGGCTTCGCCACCAACAGCATCGCCAACAATGGCAAGAACGGCTCCAACAGCAGCCGTTTCATCTTCACCGACAAGTATCTGCTGAAGGATTCCAGCAACAGGAGAAGGAATCTCGGTGTCCACCTTGTCAGTTGAAACCTCAACTAAAGGCTCGTCGATGGCCACGCTATCGCCGACCTTTTTTAGCCAACGGGTAACGGTGCCTTCTGTGACGCTTTCACCAAGCGCTGGAAGTTTTACTTCACTCATTCTTACTACTCCTTATGCGAACTTAAGTCTATGCGTGTGCGTGCAGGGGTTTACCTGCAAGAGCTAGATGGGCTTCGCCCAGGGCTTCATTCATGGTTGGGTGAGCGTGAACAAGGGAAGCAACTTCTTCAGGGAAAGCCTCCCAGTTGACTATGAGCTGTGCTTCACCGATTTGTTCACCGACTCGAGAGCCAATCATGTGAATACCGATGATTGGGCCGTTGTTCTTTCGGATCAACTTGATGAAACCTGAAAAGCCAAGGATTTGACTCTTACCATTACCACCCAAGTTGTATTCGTAGACGGAGATGTTGTCTTGTCCATGTATTTCAGCAGCTTTGGCTTCAGTCAGTCCAACTGAGGCAATTTCAGGCTCGCTATAGGTAACCTTTGGAATCCCAAGTTCGTCTATAGTTGCAGGCTTCAGACCAGCGATTTCTTCAGCAATAAAAATACCCTGCTGGAAACCGCGGTGTGCCAATTGCAAACCAGGAACGATGTCACCTGCAGCGAAAACGCCAGGTACGGAGGTTTGCAATCTGTCATTAGTAATAACATAACCACGATCGACATTGATGCCATTTTCTTCATAGCCGAAACCTGCTGTGTTTGGTCCACGACCAACTGCAACCAGAAGTAATTCAGCGTCGAACTGCTCACCGTTTTCAAGAGTTACAATCACGCCAGTTGCGCTCTGCTGAACGCCTTGGAATCTAACCCCAGTTTTGAAGTTGATTCCACGTTTTCTATATGCTCGTTCCATAGCTTTGGACACTGAGGCGTCTTCGTTTGGAACTAGTGTCGGCAGGCCTTCGATGATTGTTACATCTGTTCCGAAAGACTTCCAGATAGATGCGAACTCGACGCCGATTACTCCACCACCAAGGATGATGACTTTATTTGGAACGAAATCAAGTTGAAGTGCTTGCTCGGAGGTGATTACTCTTCCTGCAATTTCAAGTCCTGGCAGTGTCTTGCTGTATGAACCAGTTGCTAGAACCAAGTTCTTACCTGTGTAAGTATCGCCGTTAACGGCAATAGACTTCTGGCCAACTATGCGACCTTCACCAGCGACAACAGTGATTGGTTTTGAAGCAACAAGGCCGGTGAGTCCTTTGAAAAGTCGGTCGACTATACCGTCGCGGTATTTGTTAACTGCCGGCATATCGATTCCCTGCAGTGTTGCGTTTACTCCAACGGTTGCAGCTTCACGAGTAACATCAGCTACTTCGGCTGAATGCAGCAGAGCCTTAGTCGGAATACAGCCGCGGTGCAAGCAGGTGCCGCCTAGTTTGTCTCTTTCGATTAGGGCCACAGATAAGCCCAGTTGAGCGCTGCGCAGTGCAGTTGCATAGCCACCACTTCCGCCACCTAGGATTACGACGTCAAAGTTATGCTCAGCCAATTTTTCTCCTCTTGAGAGTTTTTGTCATGGATTACTAGTAAAGATTACTAGAAGACTATTTCTTTGGCTTGGTTCCCAGTTGTTCTGCTAGTGCCACCAGGGTTCGAATCATTGATCCAGTAGCCCCTTTAACCGTTGAACCATACGCAGATAGGTCATTATTGGCGGCTGTAGCGAAATCGAGGTGCCCCCAATTTAGGCGGCTTTTATCTTTAGTGCTCTTACTGCCAATGAATTCTCTAAGGAATAGACCGCCCACGAGCATTCCACCGGTTGGGTTTCCTACTCGTGAATTCATCATGTCGGCGACATCTGATTTAAGTAGCTCAAGCAGTTCCTCAGGAAGCGGCATATGCCAAACCAGCTCACCAGCAGCGTTGGCAGCGGATTCAATTGCTGAAACTGACTCGCCGTCACCCATGAGTCCGGTGTAACGGTTTCCTAGAGCTACTGATGCAGCGCCAGTTAGAGTGGCGAGATCGACGATTAGGTCAGGCTTAAGTTCACTAGCAAGGATTAGTCCATCAGCCAGCACTATGCGTCCCTCAGCGTCAGTGTTGGTGATTTCGATTGTTTTGCCGTTGCGGAACGTTACAACGTCGTTTGGTCTGGTGGCAGAACCTGAAGGCATGTTTTCAGCGATACAAAGAAATGCGGTTACCTTTACCGGAAGGCCAAGACGAGCAATCGCGATTGTAGCTTCTCCCACAGTTGCAGCACCAGCCATGTCATACTTCATACCCAGGATCCCAGTCTTCGGCTTGAGGGAGATACCCCCAGTGTCGAAAGTAATTCCTTTGCCAACCAATGCAAGATGAGCTTTAGCATTTGGGGGAGTGTATGAAATTTTTACTAGACGGGGCCCTCTGATAGATCCCTGTCCGACAGCCAAGATGCCGTGACATTTTTCTTTAGTTAGTCGCTTCTCGTCCCAAACCTCAACTTTTACATTTGGCAGTTTCGCATGTGCGGCAACCAGTTCGGCAAGTTTTGCTGGGTATAAATCATTTCCTGGTGTGTTAACCAAATCGCGTGTTGCATCAAGCGCTTCGGTAAGTATCTTTATGCGCTTTAGCTGACTTGCTGAAACCTTGAAGTCTGTGACCACTGTTACATCAGATGTTTGTATTGGACTAGCAACCGTTGACTTATATTTGATGAATTCGTACTGCACAAATGAAATACCTTCGATAAGTGCCAAGACCTCGTCCACATTGGAGAGGGGGATGTTCACATTTAACGATTTGTGATCTCTGAATGCCCTACCGATTGCTCCACCGATATTTCTCGCATCAGTTTCTGATTTGATGCCCACTCCTGTCCCGATAACTCCCACAATTCCAGCTGAAGTGCTTGTCCTTGTGAAAGATTCAGCAGAACCAGAGAAGTTCAGAGCTTTAAAATCCAAATTCTTGAATGCTGCGTTCTTGGCTTGATTACCGATCAGCTTTAACGTCGATCCATCTGCTTGAGCAGCCAGAACTAAAAGCCCAGCTGGCTTTGTCTTGGTCGTCGAATTGGCTATTTTGAATGTGATTGAAGTCATAGCAACCATGCTACTTAGTGGAAAGTAGAATGAAGTCATGCCACAGCAAAATCAGTTGTTTAGCCTAGTCAACACGGACGTCGCAGTCCCTGAGGGCTTGCACTTGCTTGCTGCCATCTCCGGCTTTACTGATGCAGGTTCGGCCATGCAACAGGTGTCTGAGCACATCCTAGGGAGTTTGGAATACACAACTGTTGTTGTCTTCGATAACGACCAGTTACTTGACTACAGGTCTAGGAGACCGGTCATGTATTTCGAGCAAGACCACATTGAGGACTACCAGCCGGCAAGTCTTTCAATTCATCTCGTTAAAGATGAGGTTGGTAACCAGTTCCTATTCTTGAACGGCTACGAGCCGGATTTCAAATGGGAGGGATTTGCCAGCTCAATCGAAGCCATCTTCTCGCTGTTCGCAATTAGCGATTTAACTTGGCTGCACGCGATTCCATTTCCAATTCCTCACACTCGATCAGTTGGAGTGACTGTTTCAGGCAATCAGGCGGATGTTATTGCGAAGTTCTCTGAATGGAAGCCACGAACTCAAGTACCTGGAAACATCATGCACTTACTCGAGTTCCGTCTAAGTGCATCAGGCATACCAACAACAGGGTTCGTTCTGCTAGTTCCACATTATCTATCCGACTCTGAATATCCGCAGGCAGCTGTTACTGGTTTGGAACTCATCAGTGGACATCTCGGATTGGTATTCCCGACAGATGACCTCAGGGACGAAGGCGTAGAGTTCGTGAGAAGACTTACAAAACAGATGTCAGAGAATCCAGAACTCTCAGGTTTAGTAGCTAATTTGGAAACTAGCTTTAAAAGTGACCGAGCCAACTCTGGCATGGGCTCAGTTAAGTCACCGCAACGCGACATTCCGGATGCAGAACAAATCGCTGCCGAACTTGAGGGCTACTTGGCCAGTCATCAGAAGAACAAACTTGAGAACGATGAGGACCAAGACTGAGACGTTCTCCCACGCTTGTCCTAACGATTGCTGGATTTGCATACTTTATAGCTGTCACTCAACGCTCAAGTCTTGGTGTTGCAACTCTGATTGCTAGTGAACGCTTTGACACTAATGCACAACAATTAGCCACTCTCGCTGTTTTTCAGTTAATGGTCTACACAGCAATGCAAATACCGGTGGGAATTCTTTTAGATCGGTTCGGTTCTAAGAGACTTCTTATTACAGGTGCACTCGTGATGGCTCTTGGTTCCTTCACTGTGGCCATCGCTCCGAATCTTGCCGTTGCAGTTGTTGGAAGAATGCTCGTTGGCATGGGTGATAGCTTCACTTTCATCTCAATGATTCGAATGATCAACGGTTGGTATCAGAGCGCTAAGGCATCTAGGGTGCAACAAAATGTGGCAACTGTTGGACAGCTCGGTCAATTCGTTTCTGCTGTGCCGTTTTGGATGCTTCTTGAGAAGTTTGGATGGAACTGGGCCTTCTCAGCAATATCTATAGTCAGCCTGCTAGCAGTCATTCTTCTTTTTGCTTTCACAGGTGATGAGGATGTAAGTCAAAAGCATTCGAGGCACAAACCAGCGAGCATCAAAATTGCCGCAAGTCAGTTAGTTGAAAACATTAGAAATCCAGGTATCCGAATGGCTTTCTGGACTCACTTTGTAACACAACCTACTACAACTTCAGTGTCTCTACTTTGGGCTGTTCCCTTCTTGGTGAGCGCTGAAGGACAAACCCATGACTTTGCCTCGATGACCTTGACCGGAATGGTTGTGTTCGGACTGATTACCGGGCCACTCATTGGTTATCTATGCGCGAAGCACCCCGAGAAAAGAGCCTTGCTCGTGTATACAGTGGTGGGTCTCACCACGTTCACATGGCTAGTTTTACTTTCCTTCCCTGATCGAGCGTCTAGTGGTGTGCTTTTTGCTTGCTTTTTGGCGATTTCAATTGGCGGACCAGCTTCTATGGTGGCCTTCGACTTCACCAAGGACATAGCCCCTAGGTCTCAACTCGGGTCAGCTAATGGATTCGCTAACGTCGGAGGGTTCCTAGCCAGTTTCGTGATGATGTATCTGACAGGTTTAGTGATCGATTTGGTGCAAAATCTCTCCGGATCGACTGAACGTTTCACTTTAGAGGGGTTCCGGTGGGGTTTCGCCAGTCAATTGTTGGTCGTTGCCATTGGGGTGCTGTATTTCACTAAAGAACGCAGAAAATATCGCAAAATGATACTCAATTCGGGGAATAGTACAGCCTAGATTCTGATTTAGACCTATGACCACTGTCGCATCCTGGCCAGCTTGACATCAAAGCTAGACAAGACGTGGCATAATGGCATCAAGACCCAGTCAAGCCTCACGGATTTGACATGGGTCTTCGTAATGCTCGGATTTTGGGATAGGTCGTCCCATTAGATGTTGAAGGGCCACATGGCTAACAAACCAAAGAAGGAATCTGCTAAAGCAGTTTCTAAAGCTGCCGGTAAGAGCAGCAAGGCCGTCACATCCGCGAAAAAGACCATAAAGAATTTGGTCACTAAAGGAAAACCAATCAAAACTGCAACTCCAGCTAAGAAGACTGCAACGAAGACGTCAGCTAAAACCATTACTAAGCCAGTTAAGGCCGCAACGAAGGTTGCGATTAAACCTGTTACCAAGGCTGTTGCCAAAAATGCGACTAAGGCATCTATTAAGGCAGCTAAGCCAGCGGCAAAATCTGCAACTAAGACGCCAGTCAAAGTTGTTACTAAGGCTCCGATCAAGAAAGATGTGAAGGTAGCAAAGAAACCTGTCGCAAAAGTCGTTGCCAAACCTGTTAAGAAAGTTTTAGCTAAGCCTGTTGTCAAGAAATCGACAAAGGTTGCTGAGGTCTCAAAACCCGCGGCGAAGGGCAAAGTTGCTCCGGTAAAAAAGATAAAGCCAACTAAGGGTTCCGTTGAGGGCGATCTTGATTTGGATGAAGAAGATGATATTGATCCGGAGGAACTTCTTACCGAAGCCGCAGTTGACGTTATCGTCGCAGCAGTTGAGGAAATTATTCCAGAACCTGAGGTCGACGACGAGGATGATGCTCCGGTAGTTCCTGAAGGTGCATTAGTTATCTCCAGCAAAGAAGACGATGATATACCAGCTCAAACCACAACCATTACAGGAGCAACAGCCGATCCGGTTAAGGACTACCTAAAACAAATAGGTAAAGTCGCTCTTCTAAACGCAGAACTTGAAGTTGAGCTTGCTAAGCGAATTGAAGCTGGATTGTTTGCCGAAGAGAAGTTGGCAACAGATAAGAAGCTCAGTAAAGACATGGCTCGCGATCTCAGATGGGTTGTCAAAGACGGTCAACGCGCAAAGAGCCACTTGCTTGAAGCAAACCTTCGTTTGGTGGTTTCACTTGCTAAGCGATACACCGGAAGAGGCATGCAATTTCTTGATCTGATTCAAGAAGGTAACCTGGGTTTGATCAGGGCTGTTGAGAAGTTTGATTACACCAAGGGTTATAAGTTTTCTACTTATGCAACCTGGTGGATTCGTCAGGCTATCACCCGTGCGATGGCTGACCAGGCTAGAACTATTCGTATTCCAGTGCACATGGTTGAAGTCATCAACAAACTCTCAAGAGTGCAAAGACAACTTCTGCAGGACCTTGGACGCGAACCAACCCCTGAAGAGCTTGCTCGAGAATTGGATATGACACCTGAAAAGGTTGTTGAAGTTCAGAAGTATGGGCGTGAACCAATCTCACTATCGACTCCACTTGGTGAAGATGGTGACTCAGAATTCGGTGACTTAATCGAAGACACTGAAGCTGTTCAGCCAGCTGACGCTGTTGCCTTCAGAATCATGCAGCGTGAAATTGAACGCCTGCTAGATACCTTGACACCTCGTGAGGCTGCTGTAATCAGAAGCCGTTACGGAATTGGCGATGGCGTTATGAAGACTCTTGACCAGATTGGTGAAGAGCACGGTGTGACTCGTGAAAGAATTCGTCAAATCGAAGCCAAGACAATGTCGAAGCTAAAGCACCCTTCCCGAGCTCAATGGCTCAGAGACTTCATCAAAGAGAACTAATTCGTGCGCTATTTAGCTGCAATTCTTATCGGACGCTTGATTAGAGTTGCCGTGAGGTTGATTAGGCCAGGCGGAGGATCAGCTCTGCCAGGTCTTGTTGTATCCAAGCTTGCTCCGAACCTTGTCTATAAAACACTTCGATCTTTTCCTTCAGGATATGTGGCTATAACTGGCACTGCTGGTAAATCAACAACAACCAAGATGGTTGTCGCAATAGTTAGAGCCCATGGCGTAGATGTCTTTACTAACCCGTCCACTGCCAACATCGAACAGGGTTTTTTTAGCACGATAGTTAGAACAGGAAATCTTTTTGGACGAGTGCCAGGTACCATTGCGATTCTGGAAATGGACGAGGCTCATGCAGCTAGCGTTTCCAAAATAGTTGGACCAACTACTTCTGTGATCCTCAATGTGCTAGAGGATCAGTTAGATCGCTTTATTGATCCAGCTTTAGTGAGGCAGACTCTTGCAACTGTTGCTCTCAACACACAGGGGAATGTGCTACTCAATGCTGACGACCAAAACTGCCTGCAAATAGCTCAAGGAAATCTGAAGTCAACAATTTGGTTTGGGTTTGCCGATTCTGTTTCAAAAGCATCAAACCTGCAGTATGCGCCAACGTATCTTTCCGAGATAGCAAAGCCGACTGCGAGCGTAACCTTGACAAGTCAGCAGGATAGAAAGGTGTCTGTGCTCGTCGATAAAACAAGCGTGTCCTTCAAACTGCCAAGCCGTGGAGCGCATTTCGCTTTAGATGCAGTCGCCGCGATAGCTACTGCTAGAGAGATTCTTGGTGATGCGTTTGATCCGGAGCTTTCAGCTGATGTTCTAGACAAACTGCCGCCTGTCTTTTCTAGGGGAGAGGTGCGAACAGTTAATGGTGAAAGCATTGAGTTCATACTTGTGCAGAACCCTGCGAGCATGCAGCTGAATCTAGATAGCCTCGAGGGTAACCCCGATCAAATTCTTTTCGCTATTGGCAGAGATGTTCATGATCCATCCTGGCTTTGGACAGTGGACTACGGCAACTTGAAGCAAGTCTCCGTGGTTAGCGGTTCTAATTATGCCGACGCTGCGCTTGTTTTGAAATACAACGATGTTGCATTTGATTCTGTTGAACCCGACTACTTCAAAGCAATCGATTCATTCTTTGCTCTACCTAAACCAAATTCTGGTGTTAAGACAATTCTGTATAGCGCTGACGCTATGCGTCGGCTTCGTAGGTACAAAGGCTTTACCGATCCTGAGGATGTGACTCGTGCCTAAGGTGATTAAATTTGCGGCTGTTTCGCCTAGACATTTGAACTTGAATGGTGATTTGGGTAATTTGCTGGTTTTGCAGAAGCGACTTGCCTGGCGAAAGGTTGAAAGTTCAATTACTGACGTGTTGGGATCAGACGGTTTACCAGGGTTTGACTTTGTTTTGTTGGGGCACGGTTCTAAAGCTGCCTGGTCGCAATTGCTTCAAGAGAACCCGAGGTTGTTGCAGGATGTCTTGTCATACATCAACAATGGTGGCGCAGTACTCGCCGTAGCTTCAGCAGCAGATCAGCTACAACCCCTTCTAACGAGTGTGCCGGTGAGAACTGGTAAATGGGAAAGTCAGTTTGTTAGAGAAGATGATGTTGTTGGCTATCTCAATACCAGCAGCAAAGCTGATTACATTGTTTGGCATCAGAACGCGCTGCTGACACAGTTGCATGGACCGGTTCTTGCCAAAAATCCAAAGCTTGCGGATGAGATCATCTCGAAAAATGGGTGGGCAGATATATCAAACCTCAGCGACGAATTAATTGATGTCGATAATTTGGCAACGCAGTCTAGAAAGTCTGCATTCGAACACTAGTTGGAGAGTTTGTCTGTCTCGTCTTGCCAGCTAATAGCAATTGGCTTTAGCTTCTCTTTGTTGGCAGTTCCATGGTGGCCGCAGAACACGAGATCACCTGTTGCCAGAACGACGCGGATGAAAGCTTGTGCTCCACAGATATCGCAGCGGTCGGCAGCAGTCAAAGCTGGTAGCTCTGCTACAGCTTCGGTTGTTTCTGGTGTCTCTTGTGTTTGGTCCATTAGTTCCTCCATGACTAGATAAACACACAACTGGACCATAATCTTCCTGATTGACAGTCATTTCGCTATCTGCGAATAGTTTTCCAGTAACTGAGTGTCTGAAGCCTTGCTTTCTCTAGTGCTTGCTTAGGCTTTAGAGGTGCCTACAAACGACTACTCCGCTCGACATCTCTCCGTATTAGAGGGGCTAGAGGCTGTTCGCAAGCGACCAGGTATGTATATCGGCTCTACCGATAGCAGAGGCTTAATGCACTGCATCTGGGAAATCATCGATAACTCTGTAGACGAGGCCCTTGCAGGGCACGGCAAGCTAATCAACATCACTTTGCATAAAGACTCAAGCATTGAGGTTAGTGACGTTGCTAGAGGCATCCCAGTCGATATTGAACCTAAAACTGGTCTCAGTGGTGTCGAAGTAGTGTTCACTAAACTGCACGCTGGTGGAAAGTTTGGATCCGGTTCCTACGCAGCGTCTGGTGGTTTGCATGGAGTTGGTGCCTCTGTAGTGAATGCACTTTCTGAGCGCTTAGAAGTTGAAGTTGATAGAGATGGCAAGACTTGGGCAATGTCTTTTCATCGCGGGGAGCCAGGTAACTTCGATGACAAGAAGATTCTTGCTCCGACTAGTCCTTTCAAACCTTTCAAAGACAAGAGTTTTCTTCGTGAAATTGGCAAGGTTGCTAAAGGCAAAACTGGTTCACGCATTAGGTTCTGGGCCGACCCACAGATCTTTATCAAGGACGCGTCAATTTCACTTGAAGAATTACTTGCTAGAGCCCGCCAGACAGCATTTCTAGTTCCTGGGTTAAAGCTTGTTGTTTCAGATCAACGGACAGGCAAAGCTGAGAATCATGAATTCCTTTTCAACGGCGGAATCACTGAATTCGCAGACTTCTTAGCGAAAGACGCTCCACTGAGCAACATCTGGAGGCTCAGTGGCTCAGGTGCGTATTCAGAAACCGTTCCTGTCTTGAACGCAGCAGGCAACATGGAATCCAAAGAGGTGCAACGAACTTGTGAGGTGGATGTTGTTGTTCGATGGGGGACAGAGTATGAGACCGAGATAAGAAGTTTTGTCAACATAATCTCGACCCCGAAAGGTGGAACACACCTTCAAGGGTTCGAGCAGGCATTGCTAAGAGTTTTTAGAACTCAAGCAGAGGCTAATTCTAGAAAGTTCAAGCTTGGCTCTGAGAAGATCGAGAAGGAAGACGTTTCAGCTGGGTTGACTGCTGTTGTAACGGTAAGACTTCCGGAACCACAATTTGAAGGCCAGACGAAAGAGATTCTTGGAACGCCGGCAATCAAAAACATTGTTGCTGGTGTTGTCACTAAAGCATTAACTGATCGTTTCAATAGTTCTAAGCGTGAAGATAAGGCGCAGAGCGCTTTGGTCTTAGAAAAAGTCGTCAATGAGATGAAGTCAAGAATCTCAGCTAGAACTCACAAGGAAACACAAAGAAGAAAGACTGCACTTGAATCATCGTCACTGCCAACCAAGCTAGTTGATTGTCGAACACAGGACACCATAGATTCGGAGCTAATCATCGTCGAGGGTGAGTCTGCACTGGGTACGGCTAAGTTGGCTCGGAATAGTGAGTTCCAAGCGTTACTTCCGATAAGAGGAAAGATTCTCAACGTGCAGAAGGCTGCAATCACTGACATGCTAAACAACACAGAGTGTGCATCAATAATTCAGGTTATTGGTGCTGGATCTGGAAGAAGCTTTGATATCAACTCTGCTCGCTATGGAAAAGTGATTCTTATGAGCGATGCTGATGTGGATGGCGCACACATCAGAACATTACTTTTGACACTCTTTTATAAATACATGCGCCCACTCGTTGAAGATGGCAGAGTATTCGCGGCAGTTCCTCCACTGCATCGAGTAATGGTCATTAATCCAGGATCTAAAGCGAACGAGGCAATTTACACATACTCTCAGGCAGAACTTGAGGCACTCCTGGCGAAACTTGCTAAAGCGGGTAAGAGATATCAAGAGCCTATTCAGCGTTACAAGGGTCTTGGTGAAATGGATGCCGATCAATTAGCGGAGACAACAATGGATCGCAAGTCTAGAAGTCTTCGTCGGGTGACTGTTGAGGATCTTCAAAAAGCCGAAGACATGTTCGAGTTGTTGATGGGAAATGAAGTTGCGCCTAGACGAGATTTTATCGTCGATAAAGCAGACACATTCGAAAGAGATCGTATCGACGCCTAGGCGTTACCTGCTGAAATTATCGTCGCACTCAGGAGTGTCCCGGACGCATCACGCTTAGCCAAGCTTGATTCAACTTCAAGTGGCTTACCCGATGATGATGCTGCAAGTAGGGGACTATTTCCAATGTAAGCGAAGTAAAGCTGGTTTTCGTCTCGGATAAACTTCTGCGCTCTAACGCCACCGGTTGCTCTTCCCTTTGCAGGGAACTCGGTTAGCAAAGAAATTTTTGCGCTGCCGGAGTCTACAGCGCCTAGAGAATCACTGTTATTCGCTGCAGTCAACACTTGGGTGGTCTTACTAGGTGATATCGATGTGAAGTAGATGGTTTTTGCACCGTCAGCGAGTTTTATACCAGCCATACCAGAAGCGCCGCGACCCTGCGGTCTAACCGTTTCAGCATTAAATCTCAGCAGTTGAGCGTCATCAGTTACGAAGATAAGTTCATCTTTATCTGAGCAAAGTTCTGCTCCGACCAATTGATCACCTGGCTTTAGCGAGATGATGTCGAACTCTGCTTTAGGTGCCCAATCGCCGGTAATACGCTTGACGTTGCCCTGTTGAGTGCCGATAGCAATGGTTGTTGATTCTGTGAGTTCAAAGGCACCAAGCACCCTGACGTTCTTCGCTAGGCCTAGGAACTCAGACACTGAAAGGCTGCTTGCCGGATCGAAACTACCTTCGATAGCAGGAATGTCACTCGCATGGACTCGATGCATCACACCATCAGTTGATAAGAATCCGATATCGCTTCTAGTTGTTGTTGTTACTAGATGCCTAATACCATCATGCTTCTTACGTTTGGTCCCAGGCGAGCTGAGTTCGCTAGTTCTAAGAACTTGTCCACTTGCCGTGAGGATGATGTGGCAAGGAGAGTCAGCTAACTGAGCATCAATTTCTGACGCTTTAGCTGCACTTACAGGCTTTATTTCAGTGATGCCATCAGTGATAGTGGTTCTTCGGTCATCACCATACTTATCAGATACTTCTTGAAGTTCACGTGTAACCACTTCTTTCAGATTCTTCTCGCTGGACAGTATCTTGCGAAGATCTGCAATCTCCTTCTCGAGAGATTTGGATTCGTTCTCTAGTTCGAGCTTTGAGAACTTTGTTAGTCTTCGCAACTTTAGTTCGAGAATATATTCAGCTTGAATTTCTGACAGAGTGAATCTCTTCATGAGCTTAGACCTAGCTTCGTCTACCTCGTCGGCTGCTCGAATAATCTTGATGACTTCATCGATGCTCAAGATTGCCTTCAGCAAACCTTCAACTAAATGCAATCGAGCCAGCTTCTTTCCGAGCCGGTTCTCACTTTTCCGTTTTGTCACAACAATTCGGTGAGCTAAGTAGACTCCCAACATGTCTCTCAGTCCAAGTGTCTCTGGCCGACCTTCCACTAGAGAGACATTATTGATGCTGAAAGACTCCTCTAAAGGAGTGAAACGGTATAGCAAATCGAGAACTACATTGGGATCGAACCCAGTTTTGAGTTCAATGACTAACTTGAGTCCATTGGCACGATCGGTAAGATCAATTACATCGGCGATGCCTTGCAGCTTCTTAGACCCGACACCGTCTTTGATTTTTTCAATAACTCGCTCAGGGCCTACTAAGTATGGAAGTTCAGTAACGACTAAAGCGAGTTTTCGGGGCGATACTGATTCGATGGAGACTCTCGCCCGAGTTTTAAAACTTCCCCTGCCAGTCTCATAAGCTTCCTTGATGCCATCTGTGCCCATGATGATTCCACCGGTAGGGAGGTCTGGACCAGGGATGTATTTCATAAGGTCTATCGATTCAAGTTTTGTGTTGTTGAGCAACGCGATAGCTCCGGCAATTACTTCACGCATATTGTGGGGAGCCATGTTGGTTGCCATTCCAACAGCAATACCGGCTGATCCGTTTACCAACAGATTTGGAAACGCGGCCGGCAGCACTTCAGGTTCGGATAGCTGAGCGTCATAGTTTGGTTTGAAATCAACGACGTCCTCGTCAAGCCCCTCATTCATCAGAAGAGCAGCTGGCGCTAATCGTGTTTCCGTGTATCGAGCAGCCGCTGGCCCATCATCAAGAGAGCCGAAGTTGCCGTGGCCATCTATCAGTGGAACACGTAAAGTAAATGGCTGTGCCATGCGAACCATGGCGTCATAGATTGCTCCATCACCATGAGGGTGAAGCTTTCCCATGACCTCACCACTGACGCGGGCGGATTTGACGTGCCCTTTATCTGGCCTGAGGCCCATTTCACCCATTTGGTAGATGATGCGCCGTTGGACGGGTTTTAAGCCGTCTCTGGCATCTGGAAGCGCTCGAGCGTAGATGACTGAGTATGAGTATTCAAGAAAAGAGTCGCTGAGTTCTTGTATGAGCTCGATATCAACAATTCGCTCGTCAGGAAATCGCTCACCAGGTTTCTGTTCGGTCATAATCTTTCGTCTTGATTTAGCTGCCCTGTGGCAGACTGGTCGGATGCTTACGATGCTACCTTCAGCCCCCAATTCATTGGGGAGGCTTGGCGATGTGTTGATAAGCGCTCTGAAATCCGTACTGGGAGAGCCAAACCCTCTCGATTTAGTTGCGAAGCGTTCGGTTTGCGTAATTTTGGTTGATGGACTTGGATCACTGAATCTAAAGACTGCTGGCGGGCATGCCAGCTACTTGAATTCCTTGACTTCAGAGTCGGCGATGTGCTGGTTCCCTGCTACAACCGCAACTTCAATCACCTCGTTTGCTACCGCTAGCAACCCATGGTCGAATGGCTTCCTTGGCTACCAGGTGTTCAATCAAAAAACTGTGAGCTCGATGAACTTACTTTCTGGATGGAATGACTTCGAGGAGGGTAGTAATTATCAGAATTTGCCAACTATTTCCGAACAAGCAAATTCAGTAGGAGTCGGCTTTCACACTGTAGCTCCAGCGGTCTATGAACGATCTGGGTTTACTGGGGCGACAATGCGTGGAAGTATATTTCACGGAGTCAACAGCATTGCTGAAAGATTTGAAAAAGCAAAGCAGTTACTCAGCGACCCAATAGCGAAAGTTGTCTATCTCTATGTTCCCGAGTTGGATCAACTAGCTCACGCGCAAGGATCCTCTTCCACGGCCTGGCTAAATGAACTTGAATCAGTCGATTCGTATGTTCGAGTGCTTACTACTAATCTGCCAAAGTCTGCAGGGATTGTCGTTACCGCAGATCATGGCGTCATTGATGTTGACAAGACGAACCATATCTTCCTCGATGAATTTGTATCAGGGAACCACTTTAGATTTGTTGGAGGAGATACCAGAGCACTTTATCTTTACTTCAAAGATGGTGTTGATATAAAGGACCATAGAAACGCGCTTGAACAAACCCTTAGCGACACTTGCTACGTAGTAACAACAGAAGATTTGATAGCAGCTGGATATTGGGGGAGCCTCAATAGCGCATCTTCGAATGTAGCACCAGACTTAGTCGTCTTGGCCAGAAAGCAAGTTGCGCTTTATCATCGCGATTTCGCGAAAGCAAAATCAATGAACATGATCGCACATCACGGGTCTATCAGCAATCAGGAAATGGCTATACCGTTGATAAAAATTGGGTTCTAAAACTATTCTTCGTCTTCTTGCTTAGAACCGAATAACACTTCTGCCCAGCGGCTGGTACTGGCAGGTGGTGGACTTTGTGGCACTTCGCCAATCGAAGTTTGATCTGCCGTCTCCTCTGGCACTGCTTCAATTGCAAAAACAATTTCTTCATCAATAACATCGTCAACTACTCCAAGAGGTTCATCGAGGTAGCTTGACTCAAAAATGTTCTCAGGTTCTTCCGGAGCAACCCTTAGAGTCGGCCTGCTTGAAGCTTCCTCCTGGACTGGCAAGAGTTCAGTCTTTACTTCTTCAACAAGTTCGGGAACTACTGTCAGGCCAGTTGTAACTACGTTTGTTTCGATAGGCTCGTTCACCGGATGAACAAAACTACTAGCAAGTTCAGTTTTAGGAACTGAATTAGGTTCAGAGTTCCTCGAGATGTTAAGAGTCATTCCGTTAGATAACTGAATTGCAGTCTGGTTTTCTGGAGTTAGCAGCAGCTGTTTTGGATTGAAAGACCAAGTTGCAGAGTTTGCAGTCTCACTTAGTTGAAACTCAACTGTTACCAGCCACTGTCCGTCGACTGATTTCCTTGAAGACCAAGTTAGTGATTTGGCACCGTTGGTCCTCAGTCGATCATCCATAACCAGACCAAACTCGATATGCGCTGGATCAGCGAACCTGTCTGTAGCCAAATTCAACCGAACATTCCTCGCGAGACTAACGATGTGGTTAAGTTCAGAAATGATCGGAGCACCGAATTTTCTTATCGCATCTTCATCTGCAGGGTTGGACACTAGGAGCTGATCAATCGTGCTACCTAGTCGAATCTGCTCTTGGATTTCCCTAGGTGTAAGTGCCTGACCAGAGGCACTAGGTTTCCTGCTCCTAAGCGCCTTCAGAAGATCTTCGGTTATCTCAAGGGTGTGCTTGGCGCCATCCTGACCCTCTAATTCGAGGTGGCTTGTTGTGACGCCGGTGATACGCAAATCAGTCATTGTGGCCTCCTGTCGATAGTTTCGCACCGATATCGGGCAATCTCGTGTTCATTGCTGGTGTGCCGCGACACGCCAGAAGTGTTGATTACCTGACAACTTGCTGATTATGGTCTGTAATGTAGTTGCTTTATCGGATTCGATGCGTGAGACTGCCTGCGCCTAACCATTTTGTTTGAAAGGAAAGTAATTGGCTACCGATTACGACGCCCCCCGCAAGAACGACGACGACACAGAGTCGCTGGAGGCTATCAAAGACCGTATTCCAGAGGGAACCACGGCAAGTTCTGACGTCGATGACGCTGATCACTCAGACTCTTTTGCCATCCCAGAGGTTGCTAATGAAGAGCTTGATGTTGTTGTAGTGCCTAAGCAAGAGGATGAGTTCACTTGTAGCGAATGTTTCATTGTTAAACATCACTCACAAAAGGCTCGCAAAGATGGCCAGTATGGCCCAGTCTGTGTCGACTGCTCTCACTAACTGCTCTGTGATAGCGCCGCAACTAACCTCGTTGGGTTTCTCGAAGCAAACAGCCAGTATGGGGTCGGGTCATTGGGATCGATGATTTCAATCTTCACCAAGTCTTTTACTCCGATTTGAAATAGTGCATAAGCCTTAGTGTTCATTCTCGGGCCTCGCTCTGCAAATGTGTCAGTATTTTGTATGATTGCAACGCTTCCGATGAAACCCCTTGGAACTATTGCGCGCCCGACTCTCAATGCCGACTTGGAAACCTCTATGCTCGGAGCTAGGAGAATCGAGAGCGCGATTATCACTACCTCGGATGAGATGAAGGCAAGCAGCGCTCCGAAATCATCGAATGCCAAAACTATTAGGAATAGCGCTGTTGGCACAAACAACGTGGCTAGATAGAACGAGAACCCTGGCAATATTCGCTCACGGTAAAGGGTTCCCACGTCATATTTGGTCATGCGTTTAGAATACGCTCATGACAACTTTTGAGGTGCTAATAACCTGTACCGATGAATTCTTACCAACTAGGGGTAATCCTGGTGACGCGGGATATGACCTTAGAAGTGCTGTTGATCAAGTTTTAGCACCTGGTCAGAGAGCGTTATTGACTACTGGTGTGAGTATCGCTCTCCCTGAGGGCTACGTCGGTTTGGTTCATCCAAGAAGTGGTTTGGCGGCGAAATATGGTGTTACCGTGCTGAATGCACCTGGCACAGTCGACGCGGGCTACCGAGGGGAGATAGCCGTTACTCTGATAAATCATGGCGACATCGATTTTGTAGTCAGTAAAGGTGATCGCATTGCGCAGATCGTATTTCAGAAGTTTGAGGTTGCAAGTTTCATTCAAGTTACCCAGCTACCCGGTTCAATGCGAGGCTCTGCTGGTTTCGGTTCAACAGGAGTCAAGTAATGAACCAAGGTTTTGATAATGATCCTCGCAACGCCGTCGTTGGACCTTTTGACGAAGCAGAATATGGAGCGACCGAAGATTTAGCTGAGTTTGGATCTATCGCTTTTGTTCCGAATGCTCGAGTGAATGTGAGAGCAGAGATCGAAGAAGGAAGTGGCCGGATGGTTGCGCTGTCCTTCGATTTCAAAGATAGCTCGCTTCAGGTCCAAGCGTTTGCAAGTCCTAAGGGTGAGAGTTTATGGGACGAAGTTTTGAACGACATCGAAGTGAGCCTAGAGTCTCAAGGTATTGCTCTTGAGCGCCACAGCGGTCCATTTGGGCAAGAACTATTGGCACAGATGCCAATTGGTGCGGATCAGTTAAAATCTGTCCGCATGTTTGGTTTCTCAGGTGATCGTTGGTTGCTAAGAGGTGTTATCTCTGGACCTGCGGTGAACGAGATGGAGAGCCGAACCGAATTGGAAAATGTTTTCAGAGGCATAGTCGTTAGACGTGGTGAAGTGCCACTCCCGCCTAGAGAATTGCTTCCACTGTCTTTGCCTGACGGCGCTATCGTTCCTAAGGCGCGCTAATGTCAGAGCAGGATAAAGCCGCTAGGTACGGCTTACGTAAAACCCCTGATGGCTATCAGGTAGACGCTCAGAGCCTGCTTTCTAGTGTCGGCGGAGTTCAAGGTCTAATTGAAACAACTCTGCCAGGTTTTCTTTATGTGCTGAGTTATACGATTTTCCGAAATATCACAGTTTCTATAGCGACAGTCGCGGTTTCCGTTGTGGGGCTAACGATCAGGCATGTTGTTATGAAGCGACCTTGGACACAGTTGATTGGCTCCCTGGTTGGTGTTGCGCTAGCAATCTATCTAACGCTGAGGCCTGGTGGTCAAGCTGCTGACTACTATCTAAAGGACTTTTGGATAAATGGCGCATATGGATCAGCACTGTTAGTCAGTATCCTCGTGAGGTTTCCACTTATTGGCGTGATTGTGGGCTTTTTGACAAATCAAGGTCTGCAATGGAGAAAAGTACCTAAAAAGCTAAGGTACTTCGATCTGGTTACTCTGCTCTGGGTTGGACTGTTCGCAACAAGGCTTGGGGTTGAACTGCCGCTCTATCTCGCTGGAGACGTGGTCATTCTAGGTTTTGTGAAGATCGTATTGGGATTGCCCTTTTACCTAACTATGATTTGGGTGTCTTGGCTTCTGCTAAGACGGGTTGTTAGAGCCGAACTAGATGGTAATTTGGACTAAGAGTATTTAGTTTCGCCTATAGGAGTTGGCTTTTGTCCAAGATAAACAGTTTCAATGCACGTTCGATTTTGGATGTTAACGGCAAGAACTATGTCATCTACAAGCTAGATAGTGTTCTGAAAGGCTCGCTTCCATACTCTCTAAAAATTCTTCTGGAGAACCTCCTTCGCACTGAAGACGGCGCAAACATTACAGCTGAGCACATCTTGGCACTTACGAACTGGGACCCAACTGCTGAGCCTGACACTGAGATCCAATTCAGTCCTGCTCGAGTCATCATGCAGGATTTCACCGGAGTTCCTTGCATCGTCGACCTAGCAACTATGCGCGAAGCTGTCGCTGCTTTAGGTGGAGATCCGAAGAAGGTAAATCCTCTAGCGCCGGCTGAACTAGTCATCGATCATTCAGTTGTCATAGACGTTGCAGGAAGCCCTGATGCATTCGAACGAAATGTTGAATTCGAGTATGAACGTAACGGAGAACGCTATCAATTCCTTCGTTGGGGGCAAGGTGCATTCGACGATTTTAAGGTTGTTCCACCGGGCACAGGAATTGTGCATCAGGTCAACATAGAGTATCTAGCACGCACCGTCATGACCCGTGAAATCGGTGGTGAGTTGGTTGCTTATCCAGATAGCTGTGTCGGCACTGATTCACATACCACGATGGTCAATGGCCTTGGAGTTCTAGGTTGGGGTGTTGGAGGAATTGAAGCCGAAGCTGCAATGTTAGGTCAACCTGTCTCAATGCTCATACCCAAGGTCGTTGGATTTAAACTTACGGGAGCAATTCCTGTAGGGGCAACCGCAACTGATGTTGTGTTGACCATCACTGAGCAACTTCGTAAGCATGGAGTTGTCGGAAAGTTTGTTGAGTTCTACGGTGCTGGTGTTGCTGCTGTTCCACTGGCAAATCGTGCCACCATTGGAAACATGAGCCCAGAGTTTGGTTCAACTGTTGCAATATTCCCAATCGACCAGGTGACCATCGACTACTTGCGTGGGACAGGCAGAACTGAAGAGCAGATTTCTCTGGTTGAGCAGTACAGCAAGACTCAGGGCCTTTGGCAAGATGCAAATAACGAAGCTCAGTACAGCGAGTATTTGGAACTAGATCTATCGACGGTAGTGCCTTCCATTGCTGGGCCTAAGCGACCTCAAGATCGCATTGAATTACACAATGCAAAAGAACATTACGCAAAGGACATCAAGACCTACAGCGCTGAATCATCAAAGCCCAAGGATGTTGCTGACTATGGTTACTCGATAGACAACGGCATTGTTGCCATCGCATCGATTACGTCATGCACCAACACTTCAAACCCCTCGGTCATGATGGCTGCAGGGCTATTAGCTCGAAAGGCCGTTGCTCGAGGCCTAAAGAGTAAACCTTGGGTAAAAACATCACTTGCCCCTGGTTCAAAAGTTGTCACTGAGTATTTCGATAAAGCAGGACTCACTAGAGATCTAAACAGCCTTGGATTTGACTTGGTCGGTTATGGCTGTACTACCTGCATTGGAAATTCCGGACCTCTTGACGCAAACATCTCCGCCGCCATTAACGAAAATGACTTGGCTGTAACAGCTGTGCTTTCCGGAAACCGAAACTTCGAAGGTCGGATAAACCCTGACGTCAAGATGAACTACTTGGCTTCTCCTCCTCTTGTAGTTGCATATGCATTAGCTGGCACAATGGACTTTGATTTTGAGACGGAGTCTCTTGGAACAGATAGGGAAGGCAATTCTGTTTATCTGAGTGAAATTTGGCCAACACCTGAAGAAGTTCAGAAGACCATTGATGAAACTATCAATTCAGAAATGTTCACAAAGCAGTATGCGGGTGTATTTGATGGCGATTCAAGATGGCAGTCTCTTCCTACGCCAACAGGCGCGACCTTTAGTTGGGATCCTAAAAGCACATATGTTCGAAAGCCCCCATATTTCGACGGCATGACTATGCAGCCTAAGCCAGTGGTGGATGTGTTTAACGCTCGAGTTCTTGCAAAACTGGGGGATTCGGTAACGACCGATCACATTTCGCCTGCTGGTTCTATAAAGGCTGATTCACCAGCTGGAAAGTACTTGAGTGAACACGGTGTTTCAAGAGTAGATTTCAACTCCTATGGATCTAGACGTGGTAATCATGAGGTCATGATTCGCGGAACATTTGCCAACATTCGATTGCGTAATCAACTCCTTAATGATGTTGAAGGTGGATACACCAGAGATTTCTCATCTGCCGAAGGAAGTCAATCGTTTATCTATGACGCTTCTAACAATTACCAAGCGCAAGGGATTGCACTGGTTATCCTTGCAGGCAAAGAATACGGGTCAGGTTCATCCAGGGACTGGGCCGCTAAGGGAACCGCATTGCTCGGTGTTAAGGCCGTAATTGCCGAGAGCTTTGAGCGTATCCACCGCAGCAACTTGATTGGCATGGGTGTACTTCCACTGCAGTATCCGACAGGAGAATCTGCTTCCACTCTTGGCTTGGATGGCACTGAGTCATTCACAATTGCTGGAGTAACAGGACTCAACGACGGCCTCACCCCTAAGACACTTCTTGTTACCGCATCACCTACAGAACATAGCCCTTCTGGTAAACCTGAAGTTGTTTTCGACGCAGTGTTGCGAATAGATACGCCTGGAGAAGCCGACTACTTCCGGCATGGCGGCATTTTGCAATACGTACTCAGAAGCTTGGTCGGTTAGGTAGTTATATGACTTTGCTACAAGGGATTTCATCACCTAGTGATCTGCGCGATCTAAGCTACTCTGAGCTTAAGCGGCTTGCGCAAGAGATTCGTGAATATCTAATCACGACAATAACCTCAACTGGTGGCCACCTTGGTCCAAATCTTGGAGTCGTTGAATTGACGATTGCAATTCACAAAGTATTTGATTCACCGCACGATCGAATCATTTTTGATACAGGTCATCAAAGTTACGTTCACAAACTACTTACTGGTCGCAAGGATCTTTCAAAAATCAGGACAAAAGGAAACATTGCCGGTTACCCGCAGCGAGCAGAGTCAGAACATGACGTCGTTGAATCCTCGCACGCTTCTTCATCGCTATCTTGGGCAGATGGTATTTCTCGTGCATACAAATTGACTGGGCAGTCAGATAGAGCTGTTGTTGCCGTCATTGGTGATGGGGCTCTCACTGGTGGAATGGCCTGGGAAGCACTAAACAACATCACTGATGATAACGATAGAAAACTCATAATCGTCGTCAACGACAATGGACGTTCTTATGCGCCGACCATTGGTGGTTTAGCCAGATATCTAAACAACGTCAGAACAGAACCTTTATACCGAAAGCTATATCGCAGTTCCAGAAAATTCTTTTCTAGATTTGGTTTACCGGGACGTATGCTCTTTTCAACAGTTCGAGGAGCAGGAAAAGGCTTACTCGGAACATTTGCACCAAAGAGCATGTTTCCGAATCTAGACATAAAGTACATCGGTCCAATTGATGGGCATGATTTAGAAGCGATGGAACAGGCGCTTAGACAGGCTGAGAAATATTCAGCGCCAGTCATCGTTCATGCAGTAACTCAAAAGGGCAGAGGGTTCAATCTGGCCGAGGAAGATACCGAAGATCAATTCCATGCCGTCGGTCAAATTGACCCTGTTACGGGCAAGTCGTTGGAGAGCAGCTCTGGACCATCTTGGACGTCGGTTTTCTCGGATGAGATTCTTCGCCTTGCAGCTAGAGACGAAAGAATCGTTGGGATAACTGGAGCCATGCTAATCCCAGTTGGGTTGAAGCACTTCGCTGAAGCTAATCCTGACCGAGTTTTTGATGTTGGTATCGCCGAGCAACACGCTGTTGCCTCTGCTGCAGGCCTTGCCTTCGGTGGCTTACATCCGGTGGTCGCAATATATGCGACCTTTATGAATCGTGCCTTCGATCAGGTTCTGATGGATGTGGCTCTTCATAAGGCTGGGGTAACATTTGTGCTCGACAGAGCAGGAGTGACAGGACCTGATGGTGCTAGTCATCATGGCATGTGGGACTTAGCTCTACTACAAATCGTTCCAGGCATTGAAATTGCAGCGCCTCGAGATGCTGCGACACTCAAAGTAGAACTAGCTGAAGCTATTGGTATCACAGATAGACCAACAGTCTTGCGCTTTCCAAAGGGAGCAGTTCCAAATGACATTCCTGCGATTAGGAAGTTCCAAGATGGAGTTGAAGTTCTAAGCGAAGCACCGAGCAAAGATGTACTTATTGTTTCTATCGGAGCTATGGCAAACGTTGCACTGAAAGTGTCAGAGTTATTGTCAGCGCAGGGCATAGGGAGCACCGTTATCGACCCGAGGTGGGTCGTCCCTGTTCGTAAGAGTGTTATCGAGCTATCAAAGAATCACCGCCTTGTAGTGACTATCGAAGATGGCGTTCGTGTTGGTGGAATTGGAACAAGAATTCGACAGGATTTGCGCGCTGCACAGGTTGACACAGCGCTTAGTGAACTCGGGTTACCAGATGAGTTCCTAGAGCATGCTTCTAGATCTGAGATTCTAGAACGTGTTGGCTTAACAGCGCAAAGCATCGCTCAAGAGATAGTTGCTCAAGTTGTTGGGGCAAGAGTGCCTCATGCTCGCCAACTTGATGAACTACCTACTCAGAAAGCTCAGGAGTCACTGTAATTTCGACTGCTTGTACTTTCAGGGAATTGATCAAAATGGGGTTCAATAACTGGATTTGCCATTCTCTGGCGTTTTTTGCTCTCAGAAACTCAGCAACCGTATCATCATCCAGCACTGAAGGGGGCTCAAAGCAGATTGCTCTGAGCGACTCTGGACTTAGAAGATTCTCTGCTGGTATTTGCATCTGCTCCGAAAGGTCCGCAATTGCGGCTTTACTGGCAAGCAGGCGCGCATTTGCATCAGGGAACTTCAGTGGCCAATTACGATGATTGGGAATGCCGGTAGCTTTCAGCCTCAACTCGACTAGGTTCTTAGTTGTATTACCCGCACAAAATGCATCCCACCAAGTGTCGATATATGAGCGGCTTGCCCTCCCACTGAATGTCTTTAGGGAAGCCAACTCTGATTTACTGGTTGGCTTAGCCTTTACTGCTGCGACAATGGCCAAATCAGGAACGAGTCTCCCCGGGGCAACGTCCTTTGACATGGCGAGTTGTTCGCGCGCGTCCCAAAGTGATTTCGCAATTGTTAGCGATCTGGCGTCCTTAATTTCATGCAATCCTGTGAGCGACCGCCAACGTTCTTGCTTTGCAGGTTTTGGAGGCTGATCGATTAGTGCTTCAAATTCTTCAGTTGCAATCTCAAGTTTCGAATGTGCCACGAGATCCTGATGAACAGCGGCCCAGAGTTCATGTAAAACATCAACATCTAGCGCAGCATACTCAAGCCACTCTGGGCGCATTGGTCTTTCACTCCAGTCAACTGCTGAGTGTTCTTTAGCAAGTTTGAGTTGCAAGTAATGCTCAGTGATCGTGCCCAGACTGACTCTAGGCAATCCTAAAATTCTCGTACCAAGCTCCGTATCAAGTATTTCCTTGGGTGTAATACCAATCTCGGCCAGACAAGGGATGTCTTGACTGGCAGCATGGATAATCCAAGATTTGGAGGAAATGGCCTCAACAAAGTCTCTCCAGATTGGTTGCGAGTAGTTTGCCACAGGGTCAATGAGATAAATTGCTTTGTTTCGAATACCCACTTGGACTAAATAGGCTTTCTGCCCGTATCTAAATCCACTCGCTCGCTCAGCATCAACAGCCAAGGGTTCGGTTGTCTCAAGAATATCTGCTATTACCAATTGCAGGGAAGCATCCGTTTCAACCAGAGAGTATGTAGTTCGAGATTTTAGCAGTGGCGTTGATTCTGGCTCTTGTGCATTAGCTATTGCTTCTTCACTCATTTGGCTCTCGCCATTTTTACTACGTCTTCACCACCAATGTGGAAACCTGCCATGTCTGCAATGAGATCTTGCCATGCTGCAAAGTGTGGAGCTAAGTTATCCTGTGTTGGAGACCAGGAAGCCCTCAGTTCAATCTCCGTGTGGACTGGCTCATTTCCTAAACCGCCTACTCCAGTTGAAATCATCTTGGTAATGGTCCCAGCACTGTGTGAGAAAAGCGCTCCGTGCTTTTGCAGGGCAAGCTCTAGGGTGCCCCACCAATAGTTCGCATAGTCGCTATCTTCGACTACATCGGATTCAAGCGGAGACTTGCCATAAGCAATGACCCTCATGTTCGAACCCCACGTCTCGAACTGGGTTGGGTCAAAGAGAAAAACTATCCGTCCGGCGGCACGATTGTTTGGCGTGTCCGCTGGATTTGGTTTGTGAGTCGAAAACGCTAAAGCGTGGTCCGCAATGTTAGCTGGAGAAGGTATTTGATGAGTCTCTAATTCATCGCGCATCAGCTCTGCAGTCAGACCAATGGATGCACTGGCAAACTGTGCCGGTACGTCCTTTTCGAATTCAAATATAGACATTTGTTCTAGGCTAAATGCGGGAAGGTCTGGTTAGCCCTTGCCACGCCGCTTTTGGAGGTCAGTTGCTCAGGTTTTTTGCTAGATACGTTGCGATTTTCAGGCTGCTCTGGATTACTAAGAGGGTAAAAGGAGACTTCAAGATACTCAAGGTCTCTGAAAGCAATGGAACTTATAGGGTTTTGCTTCCACTCAACGAGGATACGAGAGCCGCAGGTGCTCAATCTCTGTTCTGGGCTTCACGACGGGGCCACGCCATGGTCGAACCTGGTGAGACTGCAGTGGAGGGGAGATGGTTTGACATTCTTGCCAATTATGGGGATACACCTGCACCCACCAGTGGAGCTTGGTTATCTGGTTGGTTAGGGGATCGCTTAGAGCATTTCGGCAATTTGTCCTACGAAACTGTTCAACTACGGAATAGAACCATGGCCATCAGTACTAGAGGTTCAGGTGGCACCTGGATCATTCATGTGCACGGGCGCAAAACTCTTATCGGAGAAACTCTGCGAAACTTCTCGTTGTTTGATTCTCTTGGCTTTAGTCAACTCAGTTTCTCGCAGGAGACTGATCCAAAACCAATGGGACTTGGCAAGCATCGATCCACTCTTGGGTTTCAAGAATGGAAGCAGCTAGAAGAAGCCGTTCTTTATGCAAAATCAAACGGTGCTGAGAAAGTATTACTCTTCGGATGGTCGCTCGGGGGGATGATTGTCGGCCAATTTTTGAACAAGACAAAATTGACGGTAAACATTGTTGGCGCCATTTTTGATTCACCTATGTTTGATGTTCGTAACACTCTGCGGCTGCAGGCTAATCTCTCAGGCTATGACGATCAGTTTGCCGATGAAGTATGCGAATTGATTAAGAGATCAAAATTACTAAGGTTGCTGGGGTACCCGAAGTTAGACCTCGATGCTTTCTCGCTTGGCCGAAGTGCTTTGGAGAAATCCGTTCCGTCTTTGCTTTTGTACTCGAAGAACGACGGATACGTCGCCTACGAAGACGCAGAAAGATTCGCGCACATCAACAAATCAGTGACCCTAGTTCAATTTCCTGGAGCGAGACACTGCCGATTGAGCAATTCGGATCCAGCTAAGTACGAGGAAACTATCAGGACCTTTGTTTCAAAACTTCAAATCTAAATAGAAAGATTTGCTGCGACTCTAAAAGTTGGATGACTTGAGCTCTGCAACCGATTTTGTTCAGGAACTCTTGTGCAAGAACTTTCGAGTCGTTGAGTGACGCGGAGCCAGTCACTGATAGACAAACCTCATCAATAAGGTTCGCAGTCACGAGTTCAGTTGCAGTGGAAATTCCTGTTTCAAAGACAGGAGATTTAGATCTCAACTTCATCACGATCTCAGCGGCTGCCTTTGCCGTGTCTTCCGAATCTAGAGTGAGGAATGCCAAATTTTGATTTCCGTAATTCTTGGTCGGTGTACTCGTGGAGCAAATGACAAGAGGAAAGTTGCTTTGGCTTGATGTAGCTGGAATATCAAAATCATCAGGGCTGTTTGTAAGAATCGCCATTGGAGCAACCTTCGAGCTTCGCAAGGCTTCTGGCCTAGCAGTCATCCCAGTTGTGACTATTAGGTCGCTAACTGACCTGATGGCTTTTAGGAAGTATCGATCTATGGCATTGGATGCGAAATCACTGTTGTTGCCGTGATCGCCATCCACTGAAATCACGTAGTTAAGCCTTGAACCAGGGATTCTCGGATACCAAATCTCTACTTGTTCCAGCGCTGTCTCTAAAGGATCGATGTCCAGACTGCGAGTCAGGGGAGAGAGTTCGAAAACTTTCACTTGGTTTTCTCAGCTACCTGTCGCTTTATTCGAGAAAGCATGCCGTGCATCCCACGTATGCGCAGGGGTGATACTAATTCAGTAAGCTGCAAAGCACCAATGAATTCATCTGAGAATTGTGCAACTTCATTAATTGGCTGATTATTCAAGGCTAGCTGCAGCAAACTGGCGAAACCTCTGGTTGTTGGTGCCTCTAGTGGTGCGGTGAGGAATATTTGAGCTTTGCCGTCTGATATTTCTACAAAAAGAAAAACGGGAGACTGGCATTCCTCAACACGCTCTAGAAGTTCAGGGTGCTCAGCGTAACGGTCTGGTAGCGCAGGTAACCCGTTTGCATATTCTAGGAGCAGTTCGAGCCTAGAAGTTTTTGGAACCTCTGCGAATGCTTCAATTATTTCTTGAGCGCGAGTCTGCAAAGCTAAAACCAAACAGGAACTGGGCCAGGTTCAGTCCCTCTAGCGATTGGCACTTGCACTGCGGAGCCCCACTCGGTCCAACTTCCGTCGTAGTTCCTAACTCTTTCTATGCCTAGCAGATACTTAAGAACGAACCAAGTATGCGATGAACGTTCGCCAATGCGGCAATAAGCAATTACATCGCTCGCTTCGCCCAAACCTGCCTGCTCGATGTAGATCTGCTTTAGTTCTTCAAGGCTTCTGAAGGTTTGATCTTCGTTTACTGACTTAGACCAAGGCACCGATGCAGCACTCGGTATATGCCCACCTCGAAGAGCTCCTTCGTCTGGATAATTTGGCATGTGGGTTCGTTCACCTGTGTACTCCTCAGGACTTCTAACATCGATAAGCGGTTTGCCAAAGTGTTGGAAAACATCTTCCTTAAACGCACGTAATTCAAGGTCATCGCGAATGACGACAGGATATGGAGTGGTAGGTCTTGAAGTTGCGTCAGTTGTTGTTACTTTGCCCTCTTGAATCCACTTGGCTCTTCCACCGTCAAGGATTCGAACATCTTCATGACCAAAAAGCTTGAGTATCCAGAACGCATACGTTGCCCACCAATTACTTTTATCACCGTAGATAACTAAGGTGTCAGATCTTGAGATTCCTTTAGCGCTTAGAAGATCTGCCAAAGCCTGACCGTCCAAGAAGTCTCTGGTTACAGGGTCATTTAGCTCGGTGTGCCAATCTAGCTTTATGGCACCGGGAATGTGCCCAGTCTCAAAAAGCAGGATGTCCTCATCGCATTCAATGATTGCAAGCCCAGGTTTGTCTAAGTTAGCAACTAACCAGTCAGTAGAAACAAGTGCCTCTGGGTGGCTATAAGTTTGAAACTTAGTACTGGGGTCAATTGGATATGCCAAGGGTATTCCTAGTCTGGATTTAGTATGTTTATGCGGTTCTTCTATTCTCCCAAAAAGAACGCTCAAATAGAATGGCCAATCGTAAATGCGGGTAACAATAGGTGAATTAGATACCGAGGTGTCCAATTCAGAGCTTTTTAGTGAGTTAGTTCCTCCTTACGAATTCAAGAACTCCACCTTCGCCAATTACTATCCAGATAACAGTTTTCCTAGCCAAGCTGACGCATCTCTTGCTGCGCTTGCTTTTGCCGCTTCGATTGGAAAAAGAGGCGATTTCCCTATTGGTATTTATCTAGACGGGGGATTCGGAGTAGGTAAGACACACTTATTAGCTGCTATTTACGCTCAAGCTAACTGCAAATCTCTTTTTGGGCCATTCATCGCCTATACCAGCATGATTGGTTATTTGGGCTTCCAGGAAGCAGTTAGGGCGTTCTTGAAATATGACCTGCTTTGCATAGACGAATTTGAACTTGATGATCCAGGCGACACGATGATTATGTCTCGATTCTTAAAGGAACTCAGCGCAAACGGCGTTCGATTTGCAGCTACTTCGAACACTCCGCCAAACGCTCTGGGGGAAGGCCGCTTTGCTGCCGATGGTTTTCAACGCGAAATTCAGTCTGTGGCAGACAAATTCACTATTTGTCGGATAGATGGAGAAGACTATCGACATCGCAAGGGGGAGTTCTCTTTTGTGCCCATAACTGAGTCAGCATCTAAAGTTCTAATCGAATCACAGGAGCGAGTTTTGAGCGAGAACTTCAGAGATTTGCTCGTTTTCTTGGGCACAATTCATCAGTCAAAATATGCGAAGGTCGCAGAACAATTTGATTCCGTAATACTCCAAGAGGTATATCAAATTTCCGATCAATTCGAAGGCATGCGCTTTGTTAGTTTCATCGACAGATGTTACGAAGCAGGTATCGGCATCGCATTCACTGGAGTAGACCTCAGTAGCGTGTTTAGACCAGACCATGTTCAAGGCGCATACCGTAAGAAGTACCTTCGTTGTTTGTCGAGACTTTCAGCCATGGCGCTGTAAATCTTTAACATCCTCGAAACATGTCGAGGTGTTTCACGAAACATTGCTCAGTCAAGGTAGTACCAACCCAGCAAGGGCTTCACGCTTTGGAGGAAAACATGGATCAAGGTAACACAGCATTTGTATTAATCTGCGCCGCACTGGTGCTTCTAATGACGCCAGGATTGGCCTTCTTCTATGGAGGAATGGTAAAGGCTAAATCAGTTGTAAGCATGATGATGCTCTCATGGGGCTCTCTTGGACTCGTAGGAGTGCTTTGGGTTCTCTACGGTTACGCAGTTAGCTTTACAAGTTCTGACAGCCCAACCTTCTATGGGATACCAGGCTGGTTCGGCATTGATACAGCATCCCTTGGGCTCAGCGCACAAACAGCTGGAGCACTTGGTGAGCAGACCGGCAACTATCCAAGCCTCGCTTTCGTTGCATTCCAAGCCACATTCGCAATCATCACAGTCGCACTCATCTCCGGCGCTATTGCCGACCGCGCAAAATTTGGTGGCTGGCTAGTCTTCGCCGGTATTTGGGTTACGGTTGTCTATTTCCCGGTGGCAAACTGGGTATTCAACTACGGTTCCGCTGCGGATCACCACGACGGTGGTTGGTTGGTAAAGTTGGGTGTCATTGACTTCGCCGGTGGAACTGCTGTTCACATCAATGCGGGTGCCGCCGGCCTTGCTCTGGCTCTCGTTCTTGGTAAGAGATTCGGTTTCAGTAAAGGAATCACACAGCCTCACAACGTTCCACTTACGCTTCTTGGTGTCGCGTTGTTGTGGTTCGGTTGGTTTGGGTTCAATGCTGGAAGCGAACTAGCGGCTGATGGTATAGCCTCAATCGCTTTCATCAATACACTCTCGGCTCCTGCTGCAGCGATGGTTGGTTGGATTATTGTTGAGAAGATCCGACATGGTAAAGCAACCTCTATTGGTGCCGGGTCCGGGGCTGTCGCGGGTCTTGTAGCAATCACTCCAGCTTGTGCTGCTCTCGATCCAGTTTGGGGCATGGTCTTGGGTTTGATTGCTGGTGCTCTTTGTGCACTTGCAATTGACCTGAAATTTGCTCTCGGTTTCGACGATTCTTTGGACGTTGTTGGTATTCACCTTGTTGGCGGCATCGCTGGCACGCTATTTATTGGTGCGTTTGGTCGTGGGGTTGGTTTCGCTTTCGGAAATGATTTCACTCAGCTCGGTAAGCAGGCGATTGGTGCAGGCGCAGTACTTGTTTATTCATTCGTACTCGCGTATGTAATCGGTCTGATTATTGAAAAAACGGTTGGTTTCCGTGTCAAGGCTGAAGACGAGATTGCTGGAATTGACACAGTTGTTCACGGTGAAGAGGCATACGCCTTCGGGAATGACCGCGTCTAAGGCGCTCTGAGTACTAACCCCTGCTGTGTTTTATTGCACAGCGGGGGTTTTACTTTGACTATATTTGCCAAAATCGGTTAGAGTTCTATTTGTCTCGTAAGAGATATGCGGATGTGGCTCAGTTGGTAGAGCACAACCTTGCCAAGGTTGGGGTCGCGAGTTCGAATCTCGTCATCCGCTCGAAGCGGGCTCAGACAAAGACTCGTGGAAACAGGGTGGAGTGGCTGAGCGGCCCAAAGCAGCAGCCTGCAAAGCTGTCAAACCACGGGTTCAAATCCCGTCTCCACCTCCAAGATTTACTATCCGGACGATTGGCGCAGTGGTAGCGCACTTCCTTGACATGGAAGGGGTCACTGGTTCGAACCCAGTATCGTCCACCAGAATGTTGTTATGAAGAAAATCAAACGTTATTTCAAGGTGTACGGCATTCCATACGTGCCAAAACCTTTGAGAGAGGTTTTTCTAAAAACATTCGAAACTAGAAATGAAGCTGATACTTACATCGCTTCGCTTCACAAACTTCAGTCTGAAGGCGAGAAAGTTTACAAGGAGTATCGAATCAAGATCGGCGCTTACCGAAATGAATAATTAAGCGATACTAGTTCCCACTAGGTGACCAATTAGATATGTAACACCCATGGTCGCAAGGCTCACAATTAAGTTTCTAAGTATTCCTTTGCCAGCTTTAGCTCCGCCAATTTTAGCTCCGACATAGCCGGTGAGAATAAGTGCTAGGACTACTGAAATCACCGTCGCGTGGATTCTGTATGCAACCCAAGGTCCACTTACTGCAAGTAGTGGCAATAAGCCTCCTACGGCAAAAGCAACGAACGAGGATAAAGCGGCCTGCATTGGGCTGACATGATGTTCGGAGTCAATACCGAGTTCAGCCTCTGCGTGAGCCTTGAGCGCGTCCTTCTTGGTAAGTTCTTCAGCAACTTTGATTGCTAATTTAGGTGACATTCCTTTTTGCTCATAAAACCAAGCGAGTTCACGCAGTTCGCCTTCAGGATTGGCAGCAAGCTCTTCTTTCTCGAAAGCGATAGCGGCCTTTTCGCTATCCCGCTGTGCGCTGACGGATGTATATTCTCCACCTGCCATAGAAATTGATCCGGCTACTACAGCCGCTACACCAGCAATAAGAATCGTCGACGAGGTCACGCCAGGGGATGCGGCGACGCCGAGAATCAAACCTGAAGTGGACATGATTCCGTCATTTGCTCCTAGAACGCCGGCTCTGAGCCAATTTAGCTTGCTTGCCATGGTGTTACGAGTGAACTCGAGTGAGGCAATCGTTGCATCCACTACCGGGTCGTTTGGTTTGGTCATAGGTTTAGAAAACACCATTAAGTCGCTGAGCGCTAGCAAGGCACGCCTAACCACTGGTTTAGGATTTATAGATAACAGCAAACGGAGACGTGTTGAATAGCATCGAACAGATCAAAGCCACCATTGATGGGGTAGAGCTCAGCGTTCCTTCCAGTTCTACTGGTTTCACCCTGTTCACTGAAAAGACCATAGTTGCTCTGAAGGTAAACAATGAACTGAAGGATCTTGCCTACCAGGTAAGGGCTGGCGATTCAATTCAGCCAGTCCATCTAGAAAGTCCCGATGGGCTAAACATCCTTAGGCACTCAGCTGCACACGTGTTGGCTCAAGCCGTTCAAACTCTCAATCCTGAAGCGAAACTTGGAATCGGTCCGCCGATCAAAGACGGCTTCTACTATGACTTTGATGTCGAAAAACCATTCACACCTGAAGACCTAAGAGCGCTTGAGAAGGAAATGGACCGCATTATTCGAAGTGGTCAGCGATTTGTTCGAAGACTCACCAATGATGCCGAAGCAACCATTGAACTAGCTAATGAGCCCTACAAGCTTGAACTAATAGGGCTGAAATCTGGCACACAAGACATGGGTGAAGCAGCAGCGGAAGTTGGCTCGGGTGAGCTAACTATTTATGACAACTTTGACGTTAAAGCGGATGCAGTTGTTTGGAAAGATCTTTGTCGGGGACCGCACTTACCTAACACCAGAATGATTGGTAATGGCTACGCGTTGACGCGCGTTGCCGCCGCATACTGGCGTGGTGACCAAAGCAATAAGCAGTTGCAAAGAATTTACGGAACAGCTTGGCCAAATAAGGATCAACTTAAAGAGCACCAGGTACAACTGGAAGAGGCAGCTAAGCGTGACCATAGAAGAATTGGTGCTGAACTAGATCTGTTCTCTTTCCCGGAAGAGATTGGTTCAGGTTTAGCAGTATTCCATCCCAAGGGTGGAATCATTCGCAAAGTTATGGAGGATTACTCCAGGGCTAGACATGAACAGAGTGGCTATGAATTTGTCTATAGTCCACACGTAACCAAGGCGAGTCTGTTCGAAACTTCCGGACACCTGGAATGGTATGCGGAGGGAATGTTCCCACCATTGAAATTAGATGAAGAACTTGATGATGATGGTAAGGTCAAGCGGCAGGCTCAGGACTACTATCTAAAGCCAATGAATTGTCCTTTTCACTGCTTGATTTACAAATCTCAGAGCAGGTCATACAGAGATTTGCCTTTGCGAATGTTTGAATTTGGAACCGTTTATCGCTATGAGAAATCAGGTGTGCTTCACGGCATAACCAGAGCTCGAGGATTTACTCAAGATGACGCGCATTTGTATGTTGCGAGAGAAAGCATTGGCGTCGAGCTAACAAATGTTCTAAATTTCGTTCTCGACTTGCTTAGAGATTATGGTCTGACTGATTTCTATATAGAGCTATCAACCAAAGAAGAAGGTAATCCCAAGTTTGTTGGTTCAGATGAGATCTGGGTTGAAGCGACTGAGACGCTAGCTCAGATTGCCAAGGATTCTGGCTTGGAGCTTGTTCCTGACCCAGGTGGTGCAGCTTTTTATGGACCAAAAATTTCTGTGCAAGCAAAAGATGCGATCGGTCGAACCTGGCAGATGTCAACAATTCAACTTGATTTCAACCTACCTGAGAGATTCGAATTGGAATACACAGCGCCGGATGGTTCTAAACAACGGCCAGTTATGATTCACCGGGCATTATTTGGATCTATTGAACGATTCTTTGGTGTTCTTACAGAGCACTATGCCGGTCATTTTCCTCCTTGGCTTTCACCTGTTCAAGTTGTTGGTGTTCCAGTGGCAGATGATTTTTCGGACTATCTTCATGGCATAGCCAGTGAGCTTCGTAGTTCCGGTGTTCGCATTCAGATTGACGACAGCGACGAACGTATGCAAAAGAAGATTCGCAACCACACTCTTGCTCGTGTTCCTTACATCTTGATAGCAGGTGCAGAAGATATTGCGAACAACGCAGTTTCCTTCAGATTTAGGGATGGGTCTCAGATTAACGGTGTGCTGAGATCAGAAGCGATTTCAAGAATTCTGAAAGACATCGCAGAAAAAATTCAGGTCTAATGTCTGATTTTCCTTTCGAAAACGGAAACAATCTGCAGGGCATTCCAGATGCTTTCCAAAGACTCTGGACACCGCATCGTCTTGTCTATATTGAAAACGGAACGCAGCCGGCTGATGATCAGTGCCCTTTCTGTCTAGGGCCTGAACTATCCGATGAAGAAGCGCTCATTGTCCATCGCGGAGAATTCTGCTTTGTCCTACTCAACCTCTACCCCTATAACTCTGGGCATCTCTTAGTGGTCCCGTACCGTCACATTGCTAATTACACTGATGCCACAGAGGCAGAAGTGGCTGAGTATGGCGCGCTTACCCAGAAGGGGATGCGAGTGCTTTCGGCAGTTGGGGGAGCTCATGGCTTCAACATCGGCATGAATCAAGGCGCTGTAGCTGGCGCAGGAATAGCCGCACACCTTCACCAGCACATCGTCCCTCGCTGGCGCAATGACTCAAATTTCTTTCCGATCATTGCGCAAACTAAGGCCCTACCAAAGCTCTTAGGTGAGGTTCGTGTTGAGATAGCCACTGCCTGGAGTCAAATCTCGTAACCTTGGGTGCTTCTATTCGCGCTCTGGTTTAGACTTGTTGCATGTCTGAAAAAAACCAACACAACAGTTCAACTCCTCTAGTAAAGCGTGGCCTTGCAGAAATGTTAAAAGGCGGCGTCATCATGGACGTAGTTACAGCCGACCAAGCAAAAATTGCTGAGGATGCTGGCGCTGTCGCTGTTATGGCCTTGGAGAGAGTTCCAGCTGACATCAGAGCTCAGGGTGGCGTAGCACGAATGAGCGACCCAGATCTGATTGATCAAATCATCGCCTCAGTTTCGATCCCAGTCATGGCTAAGGCACGTATTGGACATTTCGTAGAGGCACAGATTCTACAATCTCTAAAAGTTGATTACATCGATGAGTCAGAAGTGCTATCACCAGCAGATTACGTAAATCACATCGACAAGTGGAAATTCGAAGTTCCTTTTGTTTGTGGTGCTACCAATCTTGGTGAAGGATTAAGAAGAATTACTGAAGGCGCTGCAATGATTCGTTCAAAAGGTGAAGCTGGCACCGGTGATGTTAGTGAAGCGACAAAACACATTCGAACCATACTTGCCGAGGTACGAGCATTAAGTGCCAAAACTGAAGACGAGCTCTATGTTGCGGCAAAAGAGTTGCAAGCTCCGTTCGGATTGGTGCAAGAGATAGCCCGCACTGGAAAACTACCGGTGGTTCTTTTCACAGCGGGTGGAGTTGCTACTCCAGCGGATGCAGCATTAATGATGCAACTCGGTGCTGATGGTGTTTTTGTGGGTTCAGGTATCTTCAAGTCTGGTAACCCAGCGGCCAGAGCCGCTGCGATCGTTAAAGCAACGACTTCTTTCGATGATCCTGATGTTTTGGCTCAAGTTTCTCGCGGTCTAGGTGAAGCAATGGTTGGTATTAACGTTGCTGATATTCCAGCGCCGCATCGTCTGGCTGATCGCGGCTGGTAGTAATTGGGTCCAATCGGAGTTCTTTGTCTTCAAGGGGACTTTAGAGAGCACTTAGCTGTGCTTAGTCAGATTGGAATACCAGCTGTTCGAGTTCGAAATCCTTCAGATTTAGAAGGTATTTCTGGTTTGATAATTCCTGGCGGTGAGAGCACCGTAATCGATAAGCTCAGCAAGATATACAAGCTGCGTGAGCCAATTATTTCACTCATTGCTAAAGGTATTCCAGTGTTTGGGACCTGTGCTGGCCTAATAATGCTCGCAAAGGACTTCACTGGCGGGCCAATGGACCAAGAGAATTTTGGTGGACTTGACGTTTCAGTCAGCCGCAACGCCTTCGGTTCTCAAACTAACTCTTTCGAAACAGAACTTCATTTCCAAGGCATCCCTGAACCGATCAACGTTGCGTTCATCCGTGCACCCGTTGTGTCTCGAATAGGGGACTCGGTTGAAATACTGGCCTCCTTAGTAGACGGAACTGTTGTCGGCGTGCGTCAAGGAAATCTCATGGGAATCAGCTTCCATCCAGAAGTGACTGGTGTGACAAGCGTCCATGAGTATTTTGTTGAGATGTGTAAAACAGCAGATTTCACGGCTAGTAACTAAACTTGCTCTATAAAAGAGTATCTAGGAGATTTGCATGTCCGGCCATTCCAAATGGGCAACAACAAAACATAAGAAGGCTGTCATAGACGGCAGACGAGCAAAACTCTTCGCAAAACTTATCAAGAACATCGAGGTTGCTGCACGTATGGGCGGAGCCGACCTGGATGGCAACCCCACTCTTTATGATGCAGTGCAAAAGGGTCGTAAATCGTCCTTGCCTAACGACAATATCGAAAGAGCCATTAAGCGTGGAGCGGGCCTTGATGGTGGAGCTGTCGAATACCAAACAATCATGTATGAAGGTTACGGACCGAATGGCGTTGCAATGCTTATTGAGTGCCTTACAGACAACAAGAATCGAGCTGCTGCCGACGTCCGGCTAGCTGTGACTCGTAATGGTGGCACAATGGCAGATCCCGGTTCTGTTTCCTACCAGTTCAGTCGAAAAGGTGTCATTGTTGTTGAAGCAAACGACAAAGCAACCGAAGACTCCATATTGGAAGCAGTTCTTGAAGTCGGTGTTGATGACATCCAAGATCGTGGTGAGCAGATTATTGTGACCACTGATCCAAGTCTCATGGTTAACGTAAGGACTGCTTTACAAGCAGCTGGAATTGATTATGAGAGTGCTGATGTTGAGTTCATCTCCACAATGCTCGTGCAAGTTGACATTGACACTGCGCGCAAGGTTATTGCTCTTATCGACGCACTAGAGGATTCGGATGAAGTGCAAAACGTTTATTCAAACTTTGACATGAGTGCAGAAGTTGCTGCAGCGCTAGACGCAGAATAAATGTCAGAGATTATTCTCGGCATCGACCCAGGGCTCACCCGTTGTGGCTTCGGGGTCATTTCAAAAGGCAAAAGTCGCAATGTCGCCTTCGTTGCTGTCGGAATCATTCAATCGCCGTCGACGATGAACATAAGTGCCAGACTCGCTCTGATTGGCGATGGAATTGCCAAAGTGCTGGACGAACAAAAGCCAAACCGTGTAGCTATAGAGAGAGTATTCAGTCAGAAAAATCTCAATACGGTTATCGGCATTGCACAGATTTCTGGAATCATTTCCTATCTTTCTCATCAGCGGGGGATACCTGTCGTTTTCTACACTCCAACCGAAGTCAAATCCACTGTTACCGGAAGTGGTAAAGCTGCTAAGGATCAAGTGACTCTAATGGTTACTAGGATTCTCAAGTTGAAAGAGATCCCTAAGCCCGCCGACGCAGCCGATGCATTGGCTATCGCAATCACTTCTGCCTGGAAGGGGGATACCTCAAGCCTTGTCAGTGACCTATCCCAGTCTGAAACATCAGCGCAGAAGAAATGGCGTCTAGCCATCGCTTCTTCCAAGCAATCAAAGTAATCCGCAGTTATCCTTTACCTGTGATTGCCTCTATTTCAGGAACCGTCTCCCGTGTTGGTCTTACCGACGCCGTTATCGAAGTTAATGGACTCGGTTACCTAGTCAATGTGACGACCCGAACCGCTCTAGAGCTGAAGGTTGAAAGTGCTGTCAAGTTACACATTTGCCACATTATTCGGGAAGACTCACAAGCACTATTTGGATTCCCTTCTGAAGACGAGTTGCTCGCCTTTAATCTTCTTTGTTCGGTATCCGGTGTTGGACCTAAGTCTGCGCTGTCGGTAGTTGGTTCTTTAGGTGTTGACGGATTATCTAAAGCTGTAGCGTCGGCGGACGATTCTATGTTTAGATCCGTTTCGGGAATTGGACCGAAAACAGCAAAACTAATTGTGTTATCCCTAACAGGAAAATTGGTTAGTGTCTCTGAGCATACGGCTCCAACTTCTAGTCAAGTGGCAAATGTCACATCTGCGCTGGTCGGGCTTGGTTACCAAGAACGAAATGTCCGTAAAACAGTAGAAGATGCTGCATCGACACATCCTCAATCCAGCGAACAAGAGTTGCTTAGGTTTGCGTTGGCAAAATTGTCCAGCGCAAGAAAGATTAACGCGGATGAGTGACGAGTTGCTTGGTGGTGCGGCTGAAGAGAATGACTTAGTTTTCGAATCAGCTATTCGACCTCAGACTTTAGGAGAATTCGTCGGTCAAGAGAAAGTTCGTAGCCAGATTCAATTACTCATCGATGCTGCAGCTATCCAGCAACGGACTGCAGATCACATCTTGCTGGCTGGTCCACCAGGCTTGGGTAAAACAACATTGGCCATGATCGTGGCTAGCGAATCGAAGAGGCCGTTGCGGATTACCAGCGGGCCAGCAATTCAACATGCCGGGGATCTAGCAGCAGTACTCTCTTCGCTAACGGCAGGTGAAGTTCTATTCATAGATGAGATTCACCGTATGTCCCGATCTGCTGAGGAAATGCTGTATCTAGCCATGGAAGATTTCAGAGTAGACATCATGGTCGGTAAAGGTGCAGGAGCGACCAGTATCTCGTTGGATCTAGATCCCTTTACGCTGGTTGGAGCCACCACTCGAAGTGGTTTGCTGCCGAATCCGCTAAGAGACAGGTTCGGCTTTACCGCCAACTTGGACTTCTACTCAAACGAAGAACTTGAACAAGTCGTTTCAAGGGCGGCGAAGCTTATGAAGCTTCAAGTAGACGAACATTCAATAAGTTTGATTGCCTCGAGATCCAGAGGTACACCGCGTATAGCCAACAGATTGTTGCGACGGGTTCGTGATTTTGCCTTGGTAAACCATGGCGGAACAGTGAAGGAGAGTACTGTAGCGGAAGCTCTAGAACTCTATGAAGTTGATGAACTTGGGTTGGATCGCCTTGACAGGGCTGTCCTTCGGACCCTTATAGTCAAATTTGAAGGAAAGCCAGTTGGGCTGAGCACGCTAAGCGTGGCTTTAGGTGAAGAGCAGGAGACGATCGAGAGTGTTGTTGAGCCATTCCTTCTTAGAACTGGACTCATAGCAAGGACTTCTAGGGGTAGACAGGCCACTGGGGCTGGATACCGCCACATGGGCTTTACCCCTCCGAAGGGTGAACCCGACCTTTTCGGCTAGTCTCTCGCCTATAATCAAGTAGTTATCGCAAACTTCTAACTGATTGGTTCCCATGGAAATCCTTACCTTTGCAATGCTCATTTTCTTTGTAGGATTCATCTTTTTCAGCAATCGCAAGAGAAGAGTTGCTGCTCAAGAACTTGCTTCCTCTCTTAAGGCCGGATCAAAGGCCGTCATGGTCGGAGGGATCAAAGGCGTTATCACTGAGGTGAGGGACGGCTCTGTGATTCTTGAGACCGTACCTGGGACCAAAATTGAATTTCTGACAGCGGCTGTCCGTAGCGTTGAGCTTCCAACCCTAGACAAGAAACCGACCCCTTCTAAGGCGACAACCAAGCCAAAAGCGAGTGCACCTCGTGCAACTGCTAAACCTGTAGCGTCAAAAAAGCCTGCTGTAAAGAAACCTGCCAAGTAGTAAGAGTTTAGAAAGAAGAAGGCACAACCTTGTCTACAAGAAACGGAATCTCAAAAGCTGCAATCAAGTCACTAGTTTGGTTGCTAGTTCTTTTGTTTGGCATCGCTGGAATCATTGGGCTTAATAAGCTCTCCGGCGAGCCGAAGGCTACCTTCGTCCCTAACCTTGCTCTTGATCTATCTGGAGGTACGCAGATTATTCTCACCCCGGTAGTTGCTGAGGGTGTCCAAGTAAAAGAAGAACAACTGACCCAAGCCGTGTCAATTATTCGCCAAAGAGTTGACTCAACTGGTGTGAGCGAGTCTCAAATCAATACCTCCGGTAATAATATCGTCGTGTCAATCCCTGGTATTCCAGATAAGAACACACTTGCCCTAATCAAGAGCTCAGCGAAACTTGAATTCAGAGCTGTTCTAGTAGCTTCCGCTGGAACTAAGACCACAATCGGCAAAGAAGGCTCTAAGCCGATTAAGACTTCAACGGCAAAACCAAAAGATAACAGCGACTTGAATTTGATTGACGCCGCAACCCAAAAGAAATACGAGAAGTTGGACTGTGGTAAAGCGTTCCGCAAGCCTGGTCAGATTGATCCAACCGATAAGCCTCTAGTTACTTGTAATAGAGATCTCACAGAAAAATATGTGCTTGGTCCAGTTGAGCTAGACGGTCAAGATCTTTCAGATGCGCAGTCAGGAACTGTTACCGGCGCAAACGGAACAGCCACAAATGAGTGGGCAGTGGATCTTTCGTTCAACGGTGCTGGTGGAGATAAGTTCGGCAAAATTACTGGACGTCTTTTTCCTTTGGCTGAACCAAGAAACAGATTCGCCGTAACCATCGATGGTTATGTCATTACTGCACCTGCTACGAGGTCAGTCATTACTGGAGGAACTGCACAGATCACTGGTTCCTTTGATCAAAAGAGCTCAAGTGTCCTAGCTGATCAACTTAAGTACGGCTCGCTACCGATTTCTTTCACCGTTCAAAGCCAAGAGAACATTTCCGCAACACTAGGCTCCGAGCAACTTCAAGCCGGTCTGCTTGCTGGTCTTATCGGTCTTTTGTTAGTCGTTGGCTATTCCGTCTTCCAGTATCGAGCTCTTGCTCTACTTACTCTAGGATCGCTGGGTATTGCTGCAGCATTGACCTATTTGATGATTGCGCTGCTTACTTGGCGACAGGATTACCGCCTTTCACTGTCTGGAATCGCTGGACTAATCGTTGCTATCGGTATCACGGCAGACTCCTTCATCGTTTATTTCGAGCGTGTGAGAGATGAACTTCGTGAGGGTAAAGCCTTGAATGTAGCTGTTGAAGCAGGCTGGAACCGAGCAAAGCGCACAATCCTTGTCTCTGACGCAGTGAGCTTGCTGGCAGCTGGGACCTTGTTCGCTTTGACAGTTGGTAACGTAAAGGGATTTGCTTTTACCCTTGGACTGACCACCTTGATCGACCTCGCAGTCGTATGGCTGTTTACTTTCCCAATGTTTAGGTTGTTGGCACAGACAAAGTTCTTCTCATCAGGACATAAATTTTCTGGTTTAGAGATTCGCGAGTCAAGCAGTTTTGGTTATACGGGTAGGGGGCAATTTAGAGTTGCTCCACAGGTTTCTGGCGCAAAAGCTGCACAGTCTTCTAAGGAAGCCGAACGTAGACAAACAATCGCCGAACGCAAAGCTGCTGCTGACAGCACAGTTTCGTCAACTCAGGAGGAGACCAACTAATGTCTCGATTTAATGATTTTGGTAACCAGTTATACAGCGGCGAACGCTCAATCGACTTCATTGGTAAACGTAAAGTTTTTTATGTTGTTGCCCTCGCCATGCTTGCTCTTTCTGTACTTCTGCCAGCAGCGCGAGGTGGCTTTAACTTCGGTATCGAGTTCCGTGGTGGATCTGAATATCGAGTTTCTGCGAGCAAGGTTGATTCAACTATCGCCGCAGAGAACGCTGTCCACACCATAAAGCCTGGTGTGCAGGTAAACACCACAAAAATTGGTGCTGACACAATCAGAGTGCAGACGCCACAACTTTCAGATACTGAATCCGAAAGCGTACGTCTGGCCTTGGCTAAGGCTTACAAAGTAAAAGACAGCAATGTTGCAAGCTCCTTCATTGGACCTAACTGGGGAGCGGACATTACTTCCAAGGCAATCTCCGGCTTAGTTACCTTCGTTATTCTTGCCGCAATCTTGATGGCGCTATATTTTAGAACTCTCAAGATGAGTGCTGCCGCACTTTTAGCGCTACTCCATGACTTGGTTATAACTGCCGGAGTTTACGGTGCGCTTGGATTTGAAGTAACTCCTGCTGCGGTGATTGGTTTTCTTACCATTCTTGGATACTCGCTCTACGATACAGTTGTGGTTTTTGACAAGATTCGAGAAAACACTCTTGAAGTCGAATTCAGTGAAACAGCAACATTCGCCGAGCGTGTGAATCTAGCCATCAATCAGACTCTTGTTAGATCTATCAACACCTCGATAGTTGCTGTACTTCCAGTAGCGGCGATTCTATTTATAGGGGCATTCGTTCTCGGAGCTGGAACCTTGCGGGATATCTCCCTGGCTTTGTTCATCGGAATTATCGTTGGCACCTATTCGACAATCTTCATCGCTGCTCCGTTCTACTCTCATCTTCGAGAGGGTGAAGCCAAGTATCTGAAGGCAGCCAAGAAAGTTTTGGCTAAGCGCGCCTAGTAGTTACTGGTTTGCCAGAGTAACCTTTATAGATAAATGGCAAAGAGGTAAGAGATGACAGATATTTCTTCTGGTGGTGCACTGGCTGCACTGCGTTCTCGGTTGCCTAGAATTTTCACTCGTCCTGTTGAGGGCTCAGGAATTGCGGACGTTATTCGTTCAGCTAGAACTTCCCATCCAAAGGCTGACTTTTCCATCGTCGAACGAGCCTTCGTTGCAGCCGAGAAGGCACATCTAGGGCAAACCCGTAAGAGTGGCGACCCTTACATAACCCATCCCGTAGCGGTCGCTCAACTTCTAGCTGACCTAGGTATAGGACCCGCTGGCCTTGCGGCGGCTCTGCTGCACGACACTGTGGAGGATACTGAGTACTCACTGCATCAGCTCAGAGCCGATTTTGGTGAAGAAGTGGCCATGTTGGTAGATGGTGTTACCAAGCTTGACAAGGTCAAGTTCGGGGACACAGCTCAGGCGGAGACTGTTCGCAAGATGGTAGTTGCGATGTCTAAGGACATTCGTGTTCTGGTTATTAAATTGGCTGACAGGTTACATAATGCTCGAACATGGGGTTTTGTGTCGGAGGAAAAAGCACGATACAAAGCTCAAGAAACTTTAGAGATCTATGCGCCTTTGGCGCACAGGTTAGGTATCTCAACGTTCAAGTGGGAGCTTGAGGATATTTCGTTCTCAGTCTTATATCCAAAGGTCTATGACGAAATTGTAAACCTAGTCAAACAGCGATCGCCAAAGCGTGATGAATTTATTCAAGGTGTTATCGGCTCTATTGATTCAGACCTTAAAGACAACAAAATAAAGGGCAATGTTGCAGGTAGACCTAAGCAGTATTACTCGATTTATCAGAAGATGGTTGTTCGAGGCAGAGAATTCGATGACATTTATGACTTGGTTGGAATACGAGTAATTGTTCCAGAGGTTAGGGACTGTTACGCGATTTTAGGTTCCATCCACGCAAGATGGAATCCGGTGCCAGGTAGATTCAAAGATTACATTGCGATGCCTAAATTCAATCTTTATCAATCGTTGCACACCACTGTTATCGGCCCTAGTGGAAGACCCGTTGAAATACAGATTCGAACGCAGGAAATGCATAACCGAGCTGAGTTCGGTGTTGCGGCTCACTGGAAATACAAAGAGGGCTCTACTGATGGCAAAATCAGCAACGATGATGACTTAGTTTGGCTGAAGCACTTGTCTGACTGGCAGCATGAAACAGCTGACCCGAGTGAATTCCTTGACGCACTTCGATTTGAGATCGGCGCTAAAGAGGTTTATGCCTTCACTCCTAAAGGAAGGGTCATAGGTCTTTCAACGGGTTCAACGGCTGTAGATTTCGCATATGCTGTGCACACCGAAGTTGGCCACAGAACTATGGGAGCTAAGGTGAATGGTCGTTTAGTGCCATTAGAGACACCGCTTCACTCTGGAGACGTTGTTGAAATTCTGACTTCTAAATCGCAAGACGCAGGACCGAGCCAAGACTGGCTACAGTTCGCCCAAAGCCAAAGAGCAAGATCGAAGATTAAGGCATGGTTCTCTGCTGAACGTAAAGATGACGCAATTGAACGCGGCAAGGATCTTTTAGCAAAGGCACTTCGCAAACAGAACTTACCAATTCAACGAGCACTAGCTACGGATAGTCTCCTCAAAATTACAAGCGATCTTCGTTACGCCGAGCCAGCAGACCTATACGCAGCAATTGGGGACAATCACATCTCCGCTCAATCAGTGGTTGAGAAGATGTCAGCTGCGCTGTCTTTGGATGAAGATGCTGAAGAAGCAGTCTTTGAATTACCGAATAAGCCAGCGACCAAGCTTCGCAACAGTGATTCTGGGGTCCTGGTTAGAGGTGATACCGATGTGATGGTCAAATTGGCTAGATGCTGTACACCAGTGCCAGGGGACGACATTCTTGGGTTTATCACCCGCGCCACAGGTGTATCAGTTCATAGAAGCGACTGTAAGAATGCGGATGATCTCCGTAATCAACCAGAGAGACTAATCGAAGTAACTTGGGACATCAACGCTAAATCTTTGTTCTTGGTTCAAATTCAAATTGAAGCTCTTGATCGTGGGGGATTACTAAGCGACGTTACGCGAGTACTTAGCGAACATCACGTCAACATTCTTTCGGCTTCAGTATCTACAAGAGCGGATCGCGTTGCGCTGAGTAGATTCGTTTTCGAAATGAGCAACCCGGCTGCATTAGACGCCTTGCTGAACTCTGTTCGGCGAATAGATAACGTTTACGACGTATATAGAGTGAGTAATTCCTAGCTATTAGCTAGAACCACTTCTAACCAGGTCTTCTTTGTATCAAGAGCTTCTTGAGCCTTAGCAATCTTTGCGCTATCGGCACCAGCTTTTGCGGCTTCAAGTTCAGCCTCCAACTTAGTAATCTGAACTTCCAGCTGTGAACGCAGTGAGTTGGTTCGGTCAATAGTTGCAGGATCACTCTTGCGCCAAAGCTCCTCTTCAATTTTGCGAATCTTCGCTTCAACTGCCTTTAGTCTGTCATCGGTTGGTCGCATCTGCTCGCGTGGAACTTTGCCAGCTTTTTCCCATCGCGCATTTATTGACTTTATTGCCGCTTTTGCTGCCTCCAGATTTGCAGTTGGATCAATCTTTTCCGCTTCCTCGAGCAGTGCTAACTTTCCAGCTAGGTTTGCTGAATAGGCAACATCATCCGCTGCGGATTTCAAACTCTTTGCCGCATAAATCGCGTCTCCTGCAGCTTTGAATCTTGCCCAGTGTGCATCATCGGCCTTAAGTTTTGCCTTGGGCAGTGCCTTCCAAGCGGTGAGTAAGTCCTTGTAATCATTTACTGCTTCAGCTCCTTTAGCAACTAAAGATTCAGCTTTAGTTACCAAATCGAGCTTTGCCTGCTTACCGATTTTTGCTGCTGCATCGGCTGCAGCAAAATACGACCGCTTATGTGAATCAAACGTATTTCTTGCCTTCGAGAATCTATGCCAGATTTCATCCGCTTTAGCCTTAGGGAGCTTGATTGAATTCTTTTGAAGATCTTGCCAACTGGTGAATAACTCGGTCATTTTCGCGCCAGAACTTTTGTAGTTAACCTTCTGGGGATCTAGTGCAGCAATCTTCTCGGCTTCTGCTGCAATAACTTCGCGAGCAGCAAGTGCTGAAGCAACTTCTTCGGCTTGTTTGGCTGATGCCTCAGCAAGAGCCTCAGTCAATGAGCTCTTTACGGTCGTGACTCGAATCCGCAGAGCTGCAAAATCCCCAAGAGCAGCCGGTGAGGTTAAATCAATCAACAATTTGTCAGCAGATTTGGAGATTGATTTAGGATCGGCTTTAGCCTTTACTCTTTGCTCAAGAATGCGTACTTGGTCAGCTAGATCCTGGAATCTTTTTGTGTATAAAGCAACCGATTGCTCTATTGTCATTTCCGGTTGAGACCCAATTAATCGCTCGACGCCACCATCAATAACAAAGACGTTGCCGCTCTCATCGACTCTGCCGAAACTTGCCTCAACTGTTGACACTTATTGCTCCCTGGGTAATCTTTTTATTTGAGTGTAATCGACTGAATGCTAGACGCAACCTTTGGTGCTCCATCGCCGCTGCCATCCTTAGTTCCAGCTTTGATAATTGAATCTAGACTCGACAAACCACTTGTGACTTCACCAAACACAGTGTAGCCACCCTTGCTATCGTTAGGAATCTTTGAATCTGCATAGACGATGAAGAATTGGCTACCCATAGATTTGTCGTTGTCGCGGGATCTAGCCATTGCAAGCCAGCCCTTTTTGTATGTTGGAGCAGCGCCCTTCGCGGCCGGAGGTGTATTTTCAAGCGGGCCAAATTCGTAGCCAGGGTTTCCAGTTCCATCGCCCTTGTTGTCACCACACTGTAGGACAAAAATTCCAGAGGTAGTCAGTCTTGTGCATGGGACCCCGTTGTAGAAACCGTCCTCGGTAGCCAACTTAATGAAGTTTGCTGTCGCTTGCGGAGCAGCATTACCATCGAGCTTTATTCCTAGCTTTGCCTTATTGATCTGCAGCGTGCCAACCCAATCGCGACATTGAGAAATACCTGCGTCAGGGATTTGCGCTGGATTAGGTTTGCCATCCACAGGAGGAAACTTCACCTGAGTGAAATGAATACACGCAGTCGGAGAAACACCAGGACCAAAATTGAAGTAAAGAAACTGAGAGCCTGTCGATAGAAAAATTACGGCAGCGGTCACAATAATCGCCAAGCGGTTATCGCGAATTCTAACTTTGACCTTATGGTCGCTGACCACTTGCTTAGCCTCGAAGTTCTTTAAGCTCTTCTTTGCTGAGTCCAAGGTACTTTTACTGCTCTTAGCCAATTTAGCCTCCGTAAATTTCTATCCTGTTTGATTTTAGAGCAGTCTCGGAGTGGTTTACCCTTGAATAGTGGATACTGACGACCTATTCGATTTCCCCATTGGCATGCCTTTAGCTGCCAGGATGCGTCCGCGCAACCTTGGCGAGGTCTACGGGCAACTCGGAGTTCTGGGTTCTAAAGGGTTCCTGAGAGGACTTTTCGACGAGGGTTCAGGGTCTGAAGGTCATATCCCCTCAATGGTTCTATATGGACCGCCGGGTACAGGCAAGACAACTATCGCTCGGTTGCTCGCCAAACAGAGTAAGCGCCGTTTCATCGAGGTAAGTGCTATTAACAGCTCGATTGCGGATCTGAGAGCAGCCATGCAGACTTCCGTTTCCGACATAAAGAGTGGTTTATCGGCCGCAATAGTCTTTATTGACGAGATCCATCGCTTCTCCAAGGTTCAGCAAGAATCTCTTCTCGGGGCAGTCGAGTCAGGGGAGATTATTTTAATAGGAGCTACTACAGAAAACCCAGCTTTTGCCCTTACCCCAGCGATACTATCTAGGGCCTCCGTAATTGAGTTAACACCGCTTACCGCCGATGACATAGTCCAAATACTTGATCAGGCACTAGTCGATGAGAGAGGGCTCGAAAGACGTCTAGAGGCATCAGGCGAAGTCCTTGAGCAGATAGCTAGGCTATCCGGGGGTGACGCCCGAAAGGCTCTTACCGTTCTAGAAACAGCTGCCATTGGTGCCCAAAGAACTGGATTTCAATTCATTTCCCTAGAGAATGTTGAATCTGCCATAAACAAGGCACTTAACCGTTATGACGCTAATGGCGATCAGCATTACGACATCATCAGTGCCTTTATTAAATCGGTGAGAGGTTCAGACGCTGATGCAGCCTTGCATTGGTTGGCACGCATGATTGTGGGGGGAGAGGACCCAAGATTTATAGCGAGAAGACTCGTAATACTAGCTTCTGAAGACATTGGACTGGCAGATCCCAATGCCCTGGTCATCGCAAATTCAACGATGCAGGTAGTGGCCCAAATCGGAATGCCTGAGGGGCGTATTTCTCTTGCTTCAACCACTATCTACCTTTCTCTAGCGCCCAAGTCCAATCGAGCCTATTCAGCAATAGATGCTGCCATTAGCGAGGTTCAATCGGGATTAACACCCAATGTTCCTACACACCTTAGGTCAGCGGCCATAGGGAAAGATCCAGGTTACATCTACCCACATGACCTAGAGACAGGAATATCTGAACAACTCTACCTACCAACCGAAGCCCAGCGGGCCTACTACAAGCCTAAGGAAGTTGGCTTCGAAGCAACACTTAGTGAACGACTAAAGCGTATTCTCGGAATTTTGAAGAGAAATCATTAGCCCTTGGCTACTCCAGTGTTTGCCTGATAAGATTTACAAGTTGCCGACCCGAATCAAACTCATGGCTGCGAGTTGTTCAAACGGTGAGTATTTCTTATTTAGCCAAGAGATGCCAGGCACAAAATTTAGCTGATCAATTTATTTCCCGAAAGGAAAATGTGTCTAAAACCACACGCACCAGAAGCAAAACTCGTCTTTCTCGAGCACTGGGCATCGCCCTAACACCTAAAGCAGCAAAGTATCTGGAAAAGCGTCCTTACGCCCCTGGCCAGCACGGACGCACCAAACGTAAGACTGATAGCGACTTTGCTGTTCGTCTTCGTGAGAAGCAGCGTCTTCGTGCACAGTACGGTATTCGCGAGGCACAGCTTCGTAAGACTTTCAACGATGCGAAGCGTCAAGAAGGTTTAACTGGTGAAAACCTGGTTGAGCTTCTAGAGATGAGACTTGACTCATTGGTCCTTCGTTCAGGTTTCGCCAGAACTATGGCTCAAGCACGCCAGATGGTAGTGCATCGTCACATCTTGATCGATGGAATACGTGTTGACCGTCCGTCAGCTCGTGTGAAAGTCGGACAAATGATCCACGTTCACGAGAAGAGCGAATCAACTGAACCTTTCCAGGTTGCGGCTGCTGGTGGACACGTGGATGTTCTTCCGCCAGTTCCTGGCTATCTATCAGTTGAGCTAGACAAACTTCAAGCAACTCTTCTTCGCAGACCGAAGCGTGCAGAAGTACCGATCACCTGTGAAGTTCAGCTCGTGGTTGAGTATTACGCTGCTCGCTAGTTAAGAGAGATCCCAATCATGAATGGTGCCGATCTAGCAGCGACAATTTGCGCAATAGCTTTTTCAGTTCTAGTGATAGCACTGGTGCTAGTTCTAGTAAAGCTTGCAAGAGTTATCGATGTTGCCTCCGCAACCATTCGTGAAACAGGAGACAGTCTTGTTCCTCTTCTAGATGAACTAACTGAAGCAACCCAATCTGCCAATCGACAGCTTGAAAAGATTGACGTTATAACTGACAGCGTCGTCGAGACGGCTACCAGCATCTCGTCACTTATCTCAACTCTCACCGACACCATCGGCGGACCACTTTTGCGCGTTGGGGAAATCGTAAGAGGAGTAACTGGCCTACTAGGTAGAAAAAGCAAGTAGTTATGCGCAAATCGACTTTCCTTGTTGCTGGCATAGCAATTGGAGTATTAGTAGCAAAACAGATTGAATCAAACCCTGAAGCTAAGAAGGCGTTTGATAGTGCAACAGCGAAGGCCAAAGAATTTGCTAACGCGGTAGCCGCTGGATATAATGAGCAGGAGTCCAAGACCAACGCTCCAGTTAAGAAGACGAGGACAGCCAGTCCAAAGAATGTTCCCTCGACATCAAAACGTGCGAGGTAACCCTTGAAGACAGCAGAGATTCAAAGACGTTGGCTGAAGTTTTTTGAAAGCAAGGATCACGTTGTGGTTCCTAGCGCTTCGCTGATTAGCGAAGATCCATCACTTCTATTTACTGTTGCCGGTATGGTTCCGTTCATTCCATACATGACCGGACTAATTCCAGCACCATACAAGCGCGCGACCAGCGTGCAAAAATGTGTGCGCACGTTGGACATCGAAGAAGTTGGCAAGACTACTCGTCATGGAACTTTCTTCCAGATGAATGGGAATTTCTCTTTCGGTGATTACTTTAAGCACGAAGCAATCGCCTATGCTTGGGAATTTCTAACCTCTGCAACATCAGATGGTGGTCTTGGGCTAGACAAGGAATTGCTCTGGGTAACTGTATATAAGGACGACGAGGAATCAATTGATATTTGGCGTGAAGTAGCTGACATTCCACTTGAAAGAATTCAAAAGCGGGGAATGAAGGATAACTACTGGTCTACTGGCCAGCCAGGACCTGCTGGGCCTTGCAGCGAAATCTATTATGACCGAGGCCCTAGCTACGGAATTGAAGGTGGGCCTGAGGCCGACGAAGACAGATACATTGAGATTTGGAACCTGGTCTTCATGCAGTATGAGCGGGGCAAAGGTGGGGGCAAAGAGGACTTCGAGATTCTTGGCGAACTTCCAAAGAAAAATATTGATACCGGTATGGGTTTGGAGCGCGTAGCTTTCTTGATGCAAGGTGTTGAAAACCTGTATGAGATTGATCAGGTCAGACCTGTTCTAGATTTAGCTTCAGAGCTATCTGGGAGATCTTACGGAGCGAACGAAGATGATGATGTTCGACTAAGAGTCGTCGCTGATCACGTTCGCAGTGCTTTGATGCTTATTTCCGACGGAGTCAGCCCAGGAAACGATGGGCGTGGTTACGTGCTTAGGCGTTTGTTGAGAAGAACTGTTAGAGCCATGCGCTTGTTAGGCGTGAACGAGCCTGTTTTTGGAAAGCTTTTTGAAGTTTCCAAAAATGCCATGGTTGACGCTTATCCAGATCTAAAGGATCAATACTCGCGCATTGACACTACGGTTCGTGCAGAAGAGGAAGCTTTTCTTCGGACACTGGTATCTGGCACTGCAGTACTTGATATTGCGATCCAGGAAACTAAGAATAAAAGCCTTGCTGAACTCGATGGAGCAACTACATTCCTGCTGCATGACACATACGGTTTTCCAATTGACTTGACCGTAGAGATCGCGGAGGAGTCAGGGCTAAAAGTTGATCGCGAAGCATTCACGGAGCTAATGCTTGAACAAAAATCTCGAGCTAAGGCCGATGCAAAGATGAAGAAGTCTGGTGTAACGGATTTGTCTGTGTATGGTGAGTTCCGGTCACTGGGTCTAACCACCTTTAGCGGTTACGACTCTTTAGTTTCTGAAGGTAAAGTTTTGGGAATCATCAAAGACGGTCTAACAGTGAAAGATGCGTCCCAAGGTGACGTTGTCGAAGTAATTCTTGATGCAACAAGCTTTTACGCTGAATCAGGTGGGCAAGCCGCAGACGCTGGAACAATTCTTGGTAATGGTTTCGAACTCGAAGTTCTCGATGTTCAGAAACCTGTTAAAGGTTTGATCTCTCACAAGGTTCTAATTCGCGAAGGCGGATTAGCCATAAACAGTTCCGTTGAAACACTTGTAGATAGCAACTGGAGACTTGGAGCCGCTCAAGCTCACTCCGGTACGCACGTTGTACATGCAGCTCTGAGACAGGTTCTTGGTCCAACCGCTCTGCAATCTGGTTCATACAACAAGCCAGGTTACCTGCGTTTGGACTTTTCATGGAATGCAGCGCTTACTTCAGAAGCCAAATCCGAGATTGAAGAAATTTGCAACTTGGCAATCAGGCAGGATCTCGCCGTGAGTGCTCAACTCATGTCTCTACCCGAAGCTAAAAGTTGGGGAGCTGTGGCGCTTTTTGGTGAAACCTATGACGAGAGCGTTAGAGTCGTTGAAATTGGTGGCCCTTGGTCGAGAGAACTTTGCGGTGGAACTCACGTAACTAGAAGTTCTCAAATTGGTCTGGTATCAATAACAAACGAATCATCTGTTGGTTCTGGTTCGAGAAGACTTGAGGCTCTAGTTGGTTACGAGGCTCTTACGTCTCTCAATCGAGACAGATTGCTCCTAATGCAGATCTCCGAAAGTTTGAAGGTCAACCCAGCCAATGCCACCGAACGTTTGTCAATTGTTCTCCAGGAGCTGAAGGATTCGCAACGACAACTAAGTGCACTTCAGGCAGCAGCACTAAGTTCAAAGATTCCGGAAATCCTTTCTGAGGGAAAAGACCTAACTAAGACTCACCTCATAGCAGCAGCCGTAGCCGATGTGCCATCAGTCGATGTGCTTCGTGATTTAGCTGTAAAGATTCGTGATCAAGTGACTAATCGTTCAAGCACGATAGCTCTTTTCGCTGTTATAGACAGCAAACCAAGTTGCATCGTTGTAGTGAATGACATTGCCCAGTCAGCTGGAATCAAGGCTGGTGACCTAGTTAAGGTGGCGAGCGGAATCCTCGGCGGTGGTGGCGGTGGTAAAGCTGACATTGCTCAAGGTGGTGGAATGGTTATAAGCGAAATCCCGAACGCAATCAAAGCCATTGTTGAGAGCTTGAGCTAGTTGTTGCGAACTGGTCGAAGGCTTGCGATTGATGTGGGCAAAGTAAGAATTGGACTAGCGACATCAGACCAGCATGCAATTTTGGCTTCACCCCATGCAACCTTGGAGCGAAGTGAGTTCGAAAGCAATTTCATTACGCTTTTTGAGGCCGTCGAGGACCTAGAGCAGTATCTTGAAATCTACGTGGGTCTTCCACTGAATCTCCAGGGGAGCACCACTGAATCTACAGAGGACGCAGTGTTGTTTGCGGAATCCCTTGCTCAGCACACGTCAGTTCCAATTCTTCTCGTAGACGAAAGGCTAACTACTACTATTTCTAATCAACAGATTAGACAAGTAGGGAAATCTCAAAAAGACGCTAGAAGCACAATAGATCAAATGGCTGCAGTGGCAATCCTCGAATACGCTTTTCAAGTAGAGCTGAATTCGGGGCAAAGACCGGGTTTGCCTTTGATTGATTGGAAAGAACAAAATGCTGGGTAGTCCAATAAGGAACTCCTCTCCCTCCAAGGGGATCTCGAAAAGACTTATGGCGCTCTTGGTTTCCGTTCTCTTGGTTCTTGGAATTGGTTACCTCAACAAAGGCGCTATTCGGGCTGCGTTGGATCAATTCTCCGACCAAGAGTTTTCAGGTGATGGCAAAAGTTCAACATCCTTCACAATATTCAAGGGTGATTCCGGTTCCACTGTTGCAAAACATCTTGTTGAGTATGGAATTACTAAAGATCTAGGTTCGACATTGCGTCACATCGTTTCAGCAGATCCAACATTCTTTCCAGGAACTTATTCATTGCCACTCGAGATTAGTACCGATAAAGCGATTGCTCTGTTGACGGATCCAAGTAATCAGCTGATTAACAAGGTAACGATCCCGGAGGGGCTTCGTCTCGTTGACATCTACAAGCGACTCTCTCGCTCGACTGGCATTCCTGCGAAGAAATTCGAATCCGCTGCCTTCAGTCTTTCAAAGTTCGGACTGCCTAAATCTGCTCCATCGCTTGAAGGATATCTTTTCCCAGCAACCTATAGCTTTGATCCATCCCTAAACGCGACAGAAGTTCTGACAATCATGGTCACCCGGATGAAGGATGAACTGAATTCTTTTGGCATTGAGAAGAAAGATTGGCAGAAAACAATCACCTTGGCTTCAATTGTTCAACGTGAGGCACGCTTGCATGACGATTTCTATAAGGTGGCTCGGGTATTCCAAAATCGACTAGATATCAATATGCCATTGCAATCATGTGCCACGGCTTCATATGGAGTTGGATCTTTCTCGATTATCGTGACAAACAAAATCCTGAACGATGACAACCCTTACAACACCTACAAGTACTCTGGATTACCTTTAGGACCTATATCCGCTCCCGGCTCGTTGGCAATTGACGCCGTGTTACATCCGGCGAACGGAACATGGCTGTATTTTGTAACTTGGAATTTGTCCTCGGGGGAGACGATATTTAGTAACACCTTCGCCGAGCATCAAGCCGGTATCGCTAAATGGGATAAGTGGATGGCGCAGAATCCAGGTTGGGATGACTAGAAGATCCTTTGCAGTCCTTGGTGACCCCATTGCTCATAGCTTGAGTCCAAAGATCCACCGGGCAGCTTACGAGTATCTCAACCTCGATTACAGTTACCGAGCTATTCAGGTTCCAAGCTCATCGCTAGCTAACTTCGCGGCAACCAACCGCCAAGCGTACGATGGTTTCTCGATTACGATGCCTCTAAAATTCGAAGCCGCAGCTATCGCGATCAAAGAGAACTTGTTTAACACTGGTGTTGCCAATACCTTGGTTCGCACAGACTTAGGTTGGAGCGCATACAACACTGACATTGCGGGTCTAAGTTTTGCGCTCAAGGGATGCTTCTCCAAGTCGCCCCGAAAAGCCGCCATTTTAGGAGCAGGCGCAACAGCAAGATCTGCCTTGGTGAGTCTCCACAATGAGCGAATTCGCGAAATTTCCGTTTATGCGAGAGACATCGAGAAAGCTTCAGATTTGGATGGTCTAGGAAGAGAACTGGGCATAGAACTCAAGGTCTTTAGCCTTATGGAATTTGGAGTCGATCAGGATCTAACAATAAACACCCTTCCCAGTGGGGTAGCAGAAAATCTCTCGAAGGAAGGAAAACAGGAAGGTTGGCTGATATCTGCGAACTATGCAGGTGCTGAGCAAAGCTTCACAGAATTGTTTGACGAGAGCAAGATAGTCAATGGAGTCGAAATGCTTCTTGGGCAGGCTGTTGAACAGATAAAACTCTTCACAGTTGCAGACTTGGACTTCACTACAGTGAATCAGAAGGACTTAATGCTAGCTATGAGAGCAGCTCTTTAGCAATACTTGAGCAACTGTGCGAGAATAGATAAATGCTACGTTGGCTAACCGCAGGTGAATCTCATGGACCGCAGCTAACTGCTGTCCTCGAGGGCCTTCCTGCCGGCGTTCCGCTGAAAACCATAGACATTCAAGAGGCTCTAGCCAGAAGACGTTTGGGTTATGGACGTGGTGCTCGCATGAAGCTAGAACAAGATCAGGCGACAATCACAGGCGGAGTTCGCCATGGTTTGTCTATGGGTGGGCCAATTGCCATAAACATCGCCAACACTGAATGGCCTAAGTGGGAGCAGATCATGTCTGCTGACCCAGTCGATGACTCTTTACTCACCGGAGCGAGGGCGGAAGCTCTGACAAGACCTAGACCTGGTCACGCGGATTTCACTGGAATGCAAAAATACGGTTTCCTTGATAGTCGACCAGTTCTGGAACGAGCCTCAGCTCGTGAAACAGCAGCACGAGTTGCCCTTGGAGAAGTCGCTTCCGCGTTCCTAAGGACTCTTGGCATACGACTAGTCACACACACCGTAGCGATTGGGACAGTGATAGCAAAGCCATCAATGGCCTTGCCAAAACCTGATGACGTCGAAAACATCGACAGCGATCCGCTACGAGCATTTAATTCTGAGTTAAGTGCTGAAATGATCGCTGAAGTCGACGCCGCACATAAAGAAGGCGACACTCTAGGTGGCGTCGTTGAAGTTCTGATTTACGGTATGCCTCCAGGTGTCGGCTCATTCGTCCACTGGGATCGAAGACTAGACAGCCAGTTAGCAGGAGCGCTAATGGGTATTCAGGCAATCAAAGGTGTTGAAGTTGGCGATGGCTTCGAAACGGCAAGACGTAGAGGCAGCGAGGCTCACGACGAGATCGCTGTTGGGGACAGTGGTTTGGTCGAGCGTCTAACCGATCGTGCCGGTGGAATCGAGGGCGGAATGAGTAACGGTGAAATCATTCGAGTAAGAGCTGCAATGAAGCCTATTTCAACTGTCCCTAAAGCTCTCAAGACAATCGATGTTGCTACCGGCGATGAAGCTAAAGCACACCACCAGAGATCTGATGTTTGTGCAGTTCCTGCAGCAGGAGTTGTTGCTGAAGCAATGGTTGCTCTAACTATCGCTAGCGCCGTGCTCGAAAAATTTGGAGGAGACTCTGTTTCCGAAACAGCACGTAACCTTGAATCGTACCTTACAAGTATCCCTGAGACGTTGCGCTCAAACATCGCTCGCTGATTGCCATGGTTACTAAACCGGTTGTTCTAATTGGCCCGATGGGTGTTGGCAAAACAACTATAGGCAAGAAGCTTGCTCGCAAGCTCGAAATCCCGTTCGTCGATACCGATCAAATTGTCACAAAGTTGCATGGCCCTATTCCTAAAATATTCGAAGAAGCAGGCGAATCAGTTTTCAGAGGATTTGAGGAGCATGCTGTAACTGAAGCGCTGCAAACGATACAGGTTATAGCCACCGGTGGAGGGGCCGTCCTTAGTGGGGTAAATCAGCGAAGCCTTGAATCAGCAATCGTCATCTATCTTTCAACCAACGGACTACACATGCAGTCGCGCTTGGTTAAGGGAAACAGACCACTGCTAGAGAACGGAATCTCTGATTGGAAAAGAATCTACGATGAGCGCAAGCCGTTATACGAACGTCTATGTAACTTCGAAGTTGATTGTTCAGCGGCGAGTTTGTCTGCGACAATCTCCAATATCTGCATGAAACTTGAGACACTATGAATTTTGAAAAGATCAGGGCCGATGGGCAGCCTGGCTATGACATCCTTTTAGGCCGGGGACTACTTGACGAATTGTCTGAGTCACTTGGCTCAGCAGTTCGAAAGGTATTAATTGTCTATCCCGAAGCTCTAGAAGCAAGTGCAACGCTAATTGCAGAAAACCTGCGATCCAGCTCGCGAGAGGTGTGGTTGTTTCCTGTTGCTGATGGTGAGTCTGCAAAGACTGATCAATGGCTAGCGGCTGCATGGTCCTATCTTGGTCAAGCTGAATTCTCTAGATCCGACGCAGTTATTGGCCTAGGTGGTGGAGCAACAACGGATCTTGCTGGATTCATTGCAGCAACTTGGCTTCGAGGTATATCAGTGATACAGGTGCCAAGCACATTGTTAGGAATGGTCGATGCTGCCATCGGCGGTAAAACTGGAATCAATACTTTAGAAGGAAAGAATCTTGTAGGAGCTTTCCATGAGCCTAAGGCTGTAATAGCCGATCTGGATTCACTTGAAACTTTGCCAAAAATTGAGTTGATTTCTGGCTTCGGTGAAATTGTCAAGTATGGATTCATAGCAGATTCGAGAATCCTTGAACTTATTGAGGAAGATGTTGACGACGCGAGAGATACGAAATCTGAACGTTTTGCAGAACTTGTAAAGAGGTCAATTGCAATTAAGGCTGAAGTGGTGGCTTCGGATTTCAAAGAGAGTTCCCGTCGAGAGATTTTAAATTACGGTCATACTCTTGGGCACTCAATTGAGTTAGCTGAACACTATAAATGGCGCCACGGTCATGCTGTGTCAGTTGGTCTAGTTTTTGCTGCTGAACTTGGACGTCTATCCGGCAAATTAGACGATGCGACTGCCGATAGGCACAGAACCGTTCTTGAACTATTGCAACTGCCGACCACTTACCCTGCTGATCGTTGGGAGACTGTCTTCACTGGAATGCAGGTTGATAAGAAGAGCAGAGGCGGAATACTTAGGTTTGTTGTGCTGGATGGGCTGAACAAGCCAGTCATACTTGAAGCGCCTACAAAGGATCTTCTTTTCGCTGCCTATTCTGAAATCTCTGTGTAGCAAGTAGATTTGAAGAATGAAGAAAATTGTGGTTCTCAATGGGCCGAATCTAAACAGGTTAGGTTCTCGAGAGCCTGATGTCTATGGAAGCGCTACTTACGAAAACTTGGTGACTAATCTGACCAAGATAGCTATCGAACTAGCTGTTAACGTTGAGGTGAAGCAAACAAACGATGAAGCAGAGCTAATTCACTGGCTTCACCAGGCAGCGGATAGCAAAGTGGACGTGGTCATCAATCCGGCAGCTTTCACCCACTATTCGTATGCACTTCGCGATGCTTGCGCGATTGTGACATCCGCAGGACTAAAGCTCATTGAAGTTCACATCTCAAATCCACATTCAAGGGAAGAATTCAGACACAAATCAGTTATTTCTGCAGTCGCAACAGGCGTTATCGCCGGCTTTGGTCAGGATTCATACTCTCTAGCACTTCGCCAATTGGCACACTGATAAACTAACCGAGGCCGTTTGGCCAACTCATCACCAGTAGCGAGGCTCAAAATGGCAACTAGCAACGACCTTAAGAACGGCATGGTTCTTAGCATGGACAATCAACTCTGGGCTGTTATTGAGTTCCAGCACGTCAAGCCCGGTAAAGGTCCAGCATTCGTTCGAACCAAGCTTAAGAACGTTGTCTCAGGTAAGGTAATCGATCGAACCCTGAATGCTGGAGTGAAGATTGACGTCGCAACCGTTGATAAGCGCGAAATGCAGTACCTTTACAGCGATGGTGATGGGTTCGTCTTCATGGACACAACTGACTACAACCAAATCACACTTTCAAACGCCTTGGTTGGCGACGCAGCAAACTATCTACTAGAGAATCAGCAAGCTGTTGTTGCTATTCACGAAGAGAACCCTATTTACGTTGAACTTCCTGCTTCAGTGGTCCTGGAGATTACTTTCACAGAACCGGGACTTCAAGGCGACCGTTCCAGTGGAGGCACTAAGCCAGCAACTGTCGAAACCGGACTTCAAATTCAAGTACCTCTCTTCGTTGAGCAGGGAACAAAAGTCAAAGTGGACACCAGAACTGGTGAATACCTTGGCCGAGTAACTGACTAACCTTGAGCGCAAGATCAAAAGCTAGGAAGCGCGCTGTAGACGCGCTGTATGCGGCCGAGCTTCGCGACGGCATGGCGACAGAATTGCTAGCAGAAACCAAAACCCAAGTTGAAGATCGACAGAACCAGCAAGAAATTTTTGATTTTGCCTTAGAACTAGTATCTGGTGTCTTGGCAAACCAACGTGAAATCGACGAAACCATCACCTCTATGGCTCAAAACTGGTCTCTGGACCGTATGCCTCCAGTCGATCGTGCGATCTTGCGACTGGGAATATACGAAATAGCTTTCGCTAACTTGGAGCCAGCAGTCGCTATCAGTGAAGCAGTTGCTTTGGCCAATGAACTAAGCACAGATGACTCGGGTACTTTTGTAAATGGAATTTTGGCTGCAGTAGCAGCAACTCGCAAGCCAATCTAGTCAAATAGCCGCTCATTGCGCTAGACTCTTAGAAATTCATCCTTTAAAGGCGTCCTGTGAGGCGCAGAAGGAGGTGGGCGTGACTACACGCACCGTCTTAGACGCTCAAGACATCGAGCGAGCGATAGTTCGCATTTCACATGAAATCGTTGAGGCCAATCAGGGCATCCAAAATCTTGTTCTGCTTGGGATACCAACCAGAGGCGTTTATCTAGCCGAGCGAATAGGTAAGGCAATAAACAAAAACTATTATGATTTTGACATAGTAAAGAGCATCGGACGTCTTGATGTGACGATGCATAGGGATGACATCTCCAAGAACCCCAGCAAAGCTGTCACCGCAACACACATACCGGTGAGTGATCTTTCAACGAGCACGGTTGTCTTGGTCGATGACGTGTTGTTTAGCGGCAGAACTGTTCGAGCTGCTCTAGATGCTTTAGTGTCTTATGGCAGACCGAAAGCGGTCCGATTAGCAGTCTTGGTTGATCGAGGACATAGAGAACTCCCAATCCGAGCTGACTACGTCGGAAAGAATCTTCCAACAAATTTTGCAGAGCGCATTAGCGTGCGCCTTAGTGAGTCCGATGGCGAGCAATCGGTGGTGATCGAGCAATGAAGCACTTATTGAGCATCAATGATTTAGCCAAACAAGATGCAATCGACATTCTGAACCTTGCCGTCGAGATGCAGAACGTTAACACAAGAGACATAAAGAAACTTCCCGCTTTGAATGGAAGAACTGTTGCAAATCTGTTCTTTGAAGATTCCACCAGAACCAAAATCTCCTTCGAAATTGCTGCCAAGAGATTGTCAGCCGATGTCATAAATTTCAGTGCCAAAGGCTCATCAGTCAGTAAAGGGGAGTCTCTCAAAGATACCGTTCAGACTCTTGAGGCTATGGGGGTTGAAGCGCTGATTGTTCGTCACAACCACAGCGGAGCAGTAAACACGATAGCCAACGCGCACTGGTCTAAGGCATCGGTCATCAATGCAGGCGATGGAACTCACGAACACCCCACCCAGGCTCTCTTGGACGCTCTAACCCTAAGACAAAGGATTCTTGGAGTAGACCACCTCGGTGACCTTTCAAATCTGAAAGTCTTAATCGTGGGAGACATACTTCACTCGAGAGTTGCACGATCAAATTTACTTCTCTTAAGAAAGCTAGGAGCTCAGGTTGGCGTATGCGGACCCGCAACTCTAATTCCAGAAGGAATCGGAGGTCTTTGCGATTTTGTATTCTTCAATCTCGACGAAGCTCTAGCTCAAGGGTTTGACGCGGTAATGATGTTACGCATCCAAGCTGAACGAATGAACTCAGCGTTTATGCCCAATGCCGCAGAGTATGCCAGCGGTTGGGGGCTTGGAGATGTAAGGTTTGCCAAGTTAGACGCTAAGACACTAATCATGCATCCAGGACCTATGAACCGGGGGCTTGAGATATCTTCAGCAGCCGCAGATTCAACACAATCAGCAATTTTGGATCAGGTAACCAACGGAGTCGCCGTTCGTATGGCTGTTCTTTACAAACTATTAGCACAGGAGCCGAACAGTGGTAGATAACCGAGTGACATTTAGAAACACAACCATTTCAAGCGGAGACGTCGTGGACATAGTTGTATCCGGCAACTCAATAATTGAAATCGGTCCAGAGCTGGTAAGCAAAGGAACAGAGATTGATTGCTCGGGGTTACTCGCGTTGCAAGGTTTCGTAGACTTACACACGCACCTCAGAGAACCAGGTTTTGAGCAGAGCGAAACAATATTGACTGGGTCTAAGGCTGCTGCAATGGGAGGCTTTACGGCCGTTCACGCTATGGCAAATACATCCCCAGTTGCCGACAATGCCGCGGTAGTCGAGCAAGTATTCGCTCTGGGGGAGGCTGCCGGATATGTTTATGTACAACCGGTAGGTGCTGTCACTAAAAACCTTGAAGGCAAGGCGCTAGCTGATTTGCTCAAGATGAATCAGTCTCGAGCTCAAGTGACAGTTTTTAGCGATGACGGCAAGTGTGTCTCGGACTCATTGATCATGAGAAGAGCACTTGAGTATGTGAAAGCGTTCGGAGGAGTTGTTGCTCAGCATGCTCAGGATCCGGCCCTAACAATTGATGCGCAAATGAATGAAAGCACACTAGCTTTTGAATTAGGTCTAACGGGCTGGCCGAGCGTAGCCGAAGAAGCCATCATCGCTCGAGATGTTCTTTTAGCCGAGCATGTGGGTTCTCGCCTACACATTTGTCACGTCTCAACTGCAGGTTCGGTTGAAATTATCCGCTGGGCTAAAGAGAGAGGAATCAACGTGACAGCTGAAGTCACCCCGCATCACCTGCTGCTTACTGAGGATCTCGTAAAGGATTACAACCCCGTATACAAGGTGAACCCGCCGCTTAGGTCGAATGCTGATGTGGTAGCACTGAGAGCAGCCGTTGCTGATGGAACCATCGACATCATTGCTACGGATCACGCACCTCACACAGCAGATAACAAAGACTGTGAATGGGGTCAAGCCGCCTTCGGAATGATCGGCTTGGAGACGGCGGTTAGTGTTGCTCAAACAACACTCATCGATACAGGCCTTATCGACTGGGTTCGACTTGAGCAACTACTTTCAACAAACCCAGCAAAGATTAGTGGGCTCCAACGGCACGGTCGAGCTCTTCAGGCAGGCAACGCTGCCAACATCACTTTCATCGATTCAAAAGCGCAGTCAAAGGTTTCAGGAACAACTCAAAGTAAAAGTTCGAATAACCCTTACGTTGGAATTGAACTCTCCGGTGCAGTTGTTCACACAGTATTTGAAGGAATCTTCACAGTGAAAGATGGAAGAATTCAGGAGCTAACCAATGCCTAGGCACGAGAAGAACGCAATTCTAGTTTTAGAAGATGGTAAAGCTTTTACTGGCCATTCATTCGGTGCGACTGCATCAACCCTGGGTGAGATTGTCTTCGCTACTGGGATGTCTGGATATCAAGAGACCCTCACAGATCCCTCATACGCTGGTCAGATAGTAGTTCAAACTGCTCCACATATTGGAAACACAGGTATGAATTCACGTGACGAAGAGTCGGACAGAATCTGGGTGTCCGGATACGTAGTTAGAGACCTAAGTCGCGTAGCTTCTAACCATAGAAGTGAACGCACCCTCGAATCAGATTTGCAGAGAGACTCTATTACTGGGATCTCTGGTTTGGACACTCGGGCACTAACGCTCCATCTGCGCGACCGAGGAGTGATGCGAGCTGGAATATTCACTGGGGAGGCTGCTAAAAGGCCTATAAACGAATTGATTGAAACCATCAAGTCGTCTGCTGAAATGAAGGGTAGATCACTTAGCGATACGGTCTCTACCGCTAATAGTTATGTTGTTGCGCATGAAGGCAAACGAATCGGTAAAGTAACAATCCTCGACTTGGGTATAAAGCGCTCAACTATTGAGAACATGGTAGGTCGAGGCCTAGAAGTACAAGTACTTCCTGCAACATCAAGCTTTGACGAAATTTTTGCAACTCAACCCGATGCAATTTTCTATAGCAATGGACCAGGCGATCCAGAAACTGCAACTTCTCAAGTCGAAACCCTGCAAATGATACTTAGAGCTGGCATTCCGTTCTTTGGTATTTGCTTTGGCAATCAGCTTCTAGGTCGAGCTCTTGGCTTTGAAACATACAAGCTTGCTTTCGGACATCGCGGTATCAACCAGCCTGTGCTGGACAGAAGAACCGGTCGAGTTGAAGTGACGGCTCACAACCATGGCTTCGCTGTGCGAGTTGAAGATGGAGATGAAGTTGATTCTCCTGCTGGATTCGGAAGGGTGAGAGTAAGTCACATCTGCTTAAATGATGAGGTTGTTGAAGGTCTCGAATGTGTAGACCTTCCTGCCTTCTCAGTTCAATATCACCCAGAGGCTGCTGCAGGTCCGCATGACGCCAACTACCTATTTGATCGACTTGTCGAAATGATTCAAGCTAAGAAAGATAACTAATGCCACGTAGACAAGACATCAAAAGCGTTCTAGTTATCGGCTCCGGACCAATTGTTATTGGTCAAGCCTGCGAATTCGACTACTCAGGCACACAAGCCTGCCGAGTACTTCGTGCAGAGGGCATAAGAGTCATCCTGGTAAACAGCAACCCAGCCACGATTATGACTGATCCTGACTTTGCGGATGCAACCTACATTGAACCAATTACTCCACAGATCATTGAAGAAATTATAAAAAAGGAAAAGCCAGATGCCATCCTTCCTACTCTCGGTGGGCAAACTGCACTAAACGCCGCGATGTCCCTGCACGAACTGGGAATCCTAGAAAAGTACGGCGTTGAGCTTATCGGTGCCAAAGTGGAGGCGATTAGAGCTGGCGAAGATAGACAGTCTTTCAAGCAGTTAGTTTTGGATGCTGGGGCTGATGTTGCAAAGTCTGTGATTGCACACAACATGGATGATGTTCTAGGTGCGGCAATTACTCTTGGCTATCCACTGGTGATTCGACCTTCATTCACGATGGGTGGCTTGGGTTCAGGTTTTGCATACAACGAACAGGACTTACGCCGAATTGCAGGTGCTGGTCTACAGGCAAGCCCTACTACTGAAGTTCTTCTAGAAGAATCTATCTTGGGCTGGAAAGAGTATGAACTCGAGCTTATGCGTGACACTGCGGATAACACAGTTGTTGTCTGTTCAATTGAGAATGTTGACCCAGTAGGTGTCCACACCGGAGATTCAATCACAGTTGCTCCGGCTCTAACTTTGACTGACCGTGAATACCAAAATCTCAGAGACATCTCCATCGACATCATTCGTGCAGTTGGAGTTGATACCGGTGGTTGCAACATTCAGTTCGCCGTTGAGCCTGACACCGGCCGGGTAATCGTGATTGAAATGAACCCTAGAGTTAGTCGCTCTTCAGCGCTTGCTTCTAAGGCAACAGGATTCCCAATCGCAAAGATTGCTGCGAAACTTGCCATCGGCTACCGCCTTGATGAAATCCCTAACGACATTACGAGAGTTACCCCGGCATCTTTTGAGCCAACACTTGACTACGTAGTAGTAAAGGTTCCACGTTTCGCTTTTGAGAAATTTCCAGCTGCAGATGCAACATTGACTACCACGATGAAATCTGTGGGAGAGGCTATGGCCATTGGACGAAATTATGCTCAAGCCCTACAAAAGGCACTGCGCAGCCTAGAAAAGCGCGGCTCTTCGTTCTTCTGGTCAGGCATGGATCTGGATAAGGATGCGCTACTGGAAAAGGCAAAAACACCGACAGATGGCCGCATAGTGACCGTCCAGCAAGCTCTGCTGGCTGGAGCAAGTGCTACCGAATTGTTCCAGGCTACAAAAATTGACCCTTGGTTCATAGATCAAATAGTTCTTATCAACGAAGTTGCAACGGAAATACACCAGGCGGTGACTCTAGACTCCAATCTGCTTAGCTATGCCAAGGAATACGGATTCAGCGACATTCAGATTGCGCAACTGAGAGGTCTAACAGAAATAGCGGTTCGAGAACTTAGATACAGCTTGAATGTGCGACCTGTCTATAAAACTGTTGACACCTGCGCTGGCGAATTCCCCGCTCTCACTCCTTATCACTACAGCACCTATGAACAGGAAACGGAAGTTATTCCATCGACTGCTAGGAAGGTAGTTATTTTGGGTTCGGGGCCTAACCGCATCGGACAGGGCGTCGAGTTTGACTACTCCTGTGTTCATGCCTCTTTTGCTCTCCATGACGCAGGCTACGAAACCATCATGATCAATTGCAACCCAGAAACAGTCTCCACGGACTATGACACAAGTGACCGGCTCTATTTTGAACCTTTGACCCTTGAAGATGTTCTTGAAGTTATACACGCTGAATCAGAATCGGGCGAGTTGGTCGGAGTTGTTGTTCAATTAGGCGGCCAAACAGCACTCGGCCTCGCACAGGGTCTCAAAGAGAATGGAATACCTATTCTTGGAACAAGCCCCGATGCTATTGACCTAGCCGAGGAGCGAGGGGCGTTCTCCAGGATTCTTGACGAAGCTAATTTGATTTCGCCAGCCAATGGCACAGCAACAAACCTCGAGGAAGCGCTAGAAATTGCTGAGCGCATTGGCTACCCAGTCTTAGTTCGTCCATCATTTGTTCTTGGTGGAAGAGGCATGGAGATTGTTTACGACTCAGCTGCGCTTAGTGACTACTTTGACCGAATCGCAGATCAAGCAATAGTTGGCCCAAACCATCCACTATTAGTCGACCGATTCCTAGATGACGCAATCGAAATTGACATAGATGCGATCTTCGATGGGAATGAGCTTTACGTTGGCGGTGTCATGGAGCACATTGAAGAAGCTGGAATACACTCTGGCGACTCATCCTGCACACTTCCTCCAATAACTTTGAGCGCTGCACAGATAGATCGCGTGAGAGATGCAACCTTTAAGATTGCCCAAGGTATTGGAGTAGTTGGATTACTAAATGTGCAGTTTGCCTTAGCGCACGATGTTCTTTATGTGCTGGAAGCTAACCCAAGAGCTTCTAGGACAGTTCCATTTGTATCCAAAGCACTCGGAATTACTCTGGCAAAGGCTGCTGCTTTGGTGATGGTTGGCAAGACTGTGAGTGACCTTATTGCTGACGGTCATCTACCGGCAAAGGATGGAACACACATCCCGGCTAGTTCTGCTATCTCTGTGAAGGAGGCTGTGCTGCCATTCAAGCGTTTCGCTACCAAGGACGGTCGTTTCGTTGACTCATTGCTTGGGCCAGAGATGAGATCCACCGGTGAAGTTATGGGTATCGACATCGACTTTCCAACAGCATTTGCTAAGAGTCAAGCTGCTGCTGGAAGTTCACTGCCGACAACAGGGAAGATTTTTATTTCAGTTGCTGATCGAGATAAACACCAAGTTATTCTTCCAGTAAGAAGATTGTGGCAATTAGGATACGAAATCTTGGCGACTTCTGGAACCGCTGCTATTTTCAATCGCCACGGTATTCCTAATCGCATCGTTCGTAAACATAGCGCGGATGACAACGCACCAGCGGGTCCATCGATTGTTGATCTAATTCTTGCGGGGGATGTTGATGTTGTCGTAAATACTCCTTCAGGCACCGATGCACGTAAAGATGGCTATGAAATTCGAGCTGCTACCACAGCTGCGGACATTCCAATTTTCACCACCATTGCCCAACTTGCAGCAGCGATTGGCTCTTTCGAAACTGTTATTGCCGGTCCTTTCAAAGTACGTTCGCTACAAGAGCACGCAAATGATAGGAGAGCGGCAATTGCCTGAGAACTTTTCTAAGAAACTCGAAGCAGCATTTAGCCGCTCTGGGCAACTTTGCGTGGGTATTGATCCTCACGAGGAGCTGCTAGATGAAGCGGGACTTGCTCAATCAGCTGAAGGATTGCATCATTTCAGTATGGAAATGTTGGATCAGCTCACAGGAGCTGTTTCAATAGTTAAACCTCAAGTGTCTTTTTTCGAAAGATTTGGTTCAGCTGGTTTCAAGGTGCTAGAAGACCTGTGTGCAGAAGCGAGTGACAGGGGATTACTGGTTATTGCGGATGCTAAACGCGGTGACATAGGTTCAACCATGACTGCTTATGCAAAAGCCTGGTTAGGAAAGGCAGCGCCTTTTCTTGTCGATGCTCTTACCGTTAGTCCGTATCTAGGCGTTGGTTCAATAGCTTCCGCTGTTGCATTGGCCAGCGAAAGAGGCAAAGGACTTTTCGTGCTGTGTGCCACATCCAATCCTGAAGGTACTTCTATTCAGCTTGCGACAGGTGGAGGAGTTTCTGTTGCCAGCCGAATTGCTTCCGAAGTTGCCTCAATGAATCAAGTGTCGGCCCAAAGTAAAGCAAAATTCGGGACTGTTGGTTTGGTAATAGGAGCAACAGTGAGTCTTGAGGGATATGGACTGAAAGACTTGAATTCAGACCGAGATTTCTTAGCGGCACCAATCCTAGCTCCGGGCTTTGGTTATCAAGGGGCTCGGTTGGCTGACGCCAAAGGTATCTACGGTTCAAATGCCGACAAAGTTGTGTACACCATTTCTAGAAGCGCTCTGCGAAACGGTCTTCGCTCTGTCCAATCAGTTTTGAAAGAAGATCAACAAGAGCTAGCTCAGGCTCTTAGCAAATAGGCTATTCCTATGAGCAGATTGACTGTTATCGCTGGGCCAACGGCAGTTGGAAAAGGCACAGTAGTGCGTTGGATACTCGAGAATCACCCTGAAATTCAGGTGTCCGTGTCTGCTACGACTCGTGAGCCAAGGCCTGGGGAAGAGAACGGAAAGTCCTACTTCTTCGTTTCTGATGAAGAATTTGACCGACTGCTAGAAGCCAATGAGTTGCTTGAATATGCGGTAGTTCATGGCGCACACCGCTATGGGACACCCCGTAAGCCTGTCGAACAGGCTCTGTCGGAGGGCAAGGAAATAATCTTGGAAATCGACCTTCAGGGGGCGCGTCAGATTAGACAGCGCATGCCTGAGGCTAATCTAATTTTTATAGCCCCGCCAAATTGGGATGAGTTAGAGCGCAGATTGGCCCATAGAGGCACTGAATCCGCTGACGAGATCGCTATAAGACTTGCCACAGCAAGGGACGAAATGGCTGCAGTTGCTGAGTTTGACCATGTGGTTATCAACGCTGAGGTAGCGCAATGTGGGCAAGAGGTCTTAGACTTAATGTAAGCTTCGTAATCCATTTAGGATTCAAACCCAACAATCAACTGAAAGCAAGTAATCCATGTCTGAAAAGCTCGAAGGTATCGTTTCACCATCCATTGACTCTCTAATGTCAAAGCACTCATCCAAATATGGTTTGGTTATTTTCGCCGCTAAGCGCGCTCGCCAGATCAACGACTACTACTCAGCTCTGCACGAGGGTTCATTATTCACAAACGTTGGTCCACTGGTGGATGCAGCCGTTGATGACAAGCCTCTCTCGATCGCCATGCGCGAAATCGTTGCTGGAGCAATCACAGCTGAAGAAACCTCTAACTAGTAGAAATTAGCTAGCTTGCGAATTATCGTTGGCGTCACTGGTGGTATCGCAGCCTATAAGGCTCCGTCGATAATCCGCGCTTTTTCTGAACTAGGCCACGAAGTTAAGGCCATTCCGACCCAAAATGCTTTGAGGTTTATTGGGTCAGCAACTCTCGAGGCTATTTCTCATAACGCCGTCGACTCAGAACTCTTCAACGATGTTGAGAATGTGAAGCACATAGCTTTAGCTCAAGAAGCAGAACTGATTGTAATTGCCCCAGCAACCGCTAGTTTTATTGCTCGCTACGCTGCTGGTCTCGCTGACGATCTTTTAATGAATGTATTACTTGCATCAAAGGCAAGAGTCGTAATCGCCCCAGCCATGCACACAGAGATGTGGGAGCATGCTGCCACGCAGGCAAACATCGCTCTACTGAAATCCCGAGGAGTAACGATTGTCGAACCTGCTGTCGGACGTTTGACTGGCGATGACTCCGGCGTAGGAAGACTTGCAGATATTGACACCATCGTCGCTGAGTCGCTAGCTAATCAAGTTGGTCAAGATTTTCTCGGTAAAAGAGTATTGATCGTTGCCGGCGGAACAAGAGAGCCCCTGGATTCCGTTCGCTTCATTGGGAATCGCTCATCAGGTAAACAGGGACTTGCCCTTGCAGATGCGGTTCTATCTAGAGGAGGAAGAGTCAGGCTTATCGCCATAAACCTCGAGCAAGACCTGAGTAGATTCATCGAAGTAGCTCGAGCTGAGACTGTGCTAGATGTCGAGCAGCTATTGTCTGAGAATTTTTCGAACATTGATTTGGTTTTGATGCCGGCTGCTATCGGTGACTATAAAGCGGTTGAAGTAAATCCGGGCAAACTGCACCGCAGAGATCGCAAAAACACAAGCATCGAGCTCGAGGCGAACCCCGACCTCATTCATGCGCTTGCTGAGAGAATTGAAAGCCACCCTGTAAAGCCGATTCTTGTAGGTTTTACCGCTCACGCAAGCAAGTACGAAAGCGAGTCTCTTCTGGACTCAGCGAAAACGAAACTACTCGATAAAAAACTAGACGCAATTGTCGCCAACGATGTTTCCGATGGAGCCATTTTTGACGCGGAGGACAGCGAAGTCCTTATTGTTGGCGGGAAAAGCCAAAAAACTGCAAAGGGTTCGAAACTCGAAATCGCCAACGCAATCCTAGACTTCTTGGCACCCTTGCTAATTCGGAGTAACAACTAGCAATCAGTCTCAGATTGTCGGACTCGAGAGATATACTTAGGGTCTTATGGACGACATCCGATACTTCACCTCAGAATCTGTCACTGAAGGCCATCCAGACAAGATCTGTGATCAGATAAGCGATGCTATCCTCGATGATCTTCTCAAGCAGGATAAGCTCTCACGTGTTGCGGTCGAGACCCTTGTAACCACTGGTTTAGTGCACGTAGCGGGTGAGATTACAACTGAAGGTTACGCCGAGATCCCTGACATCGTTCGGACCAAACTTCTCGAGATTGGCTACAACTCCTCGGAGATTGGTTTTGATGGAAATTCTTGCGGGGTTTCAGTGTCGATTGGAAAACAATCTCCGGACATTGCGATGGGTGTAGACACATCAGCAGAAGCCCGAAACTCCGAAGGCGAAAGCGATTTCGATAAGCAAGGTGCAGGTGACCAGGGGCTCATGTTTGGCTTCGCCTGCAATGAAACGCCGCAGCTGATGCCACTTCCGATCAAGTTGGCTCATTCACTAGCTGAGCGGTTAGCTGAAGTTAGGCATAGAGGGATTATCGACTTCCTGAGACCTGACGGAAAGACTCAGGCGACTATCGGCTACGAGAACGGGATTGCAAAATCTGTCAGCACCGTGGTTGTGAGCACTCAGCATAATCCTGGTATTTCACATAGCGATATCCAGGCTGCTGTAACCGAGTTTGTTATTGCTCCAGTTTTAGCTGGTTTTGATTTTGACTACAGCGAGTCTCAGATATTTGTCAATCCAACTTCACAGTTTGTCATCGGTGGACCACAGGGAGATGCCGGGCTGACCGGCCGCAAAATTATCGTAGACACTTATGGTGGATATAGCAGACACGGCGGTGGCGCTTTTAGCGGCAAAGATCCATCAAAGGTTGATCGTTCTGCTGCATACGCAACCCGCTGGGTTGCCAAAAACGTTGTTGCTGCTGGGTTGGCTGAAAAAGTTGAAATTCAAGTTTCTTACGCCATTGGTAGGGCTAGACCCTTAGCTGTTTATGTTGAAACTTTTGGAACCGAAACTGTGGACAGCAAGCTTATTGAGAAAGCGATCAGTGAGGTCTTTGATTTGCGACCTGCAGCGATAATCGAAGCGCTGGATTTGTTGCGTCCTATTTACGGCAAGACTTCAACCTACGGGCACTTTGGAAGAGAGCTTCCAGATTTCACATGGGAGAAGACTAATCGTATTGAGGATTTGAGAACCGCTGTTGGGTTGTAAAGATGCAAATAGCTTCCGTAGTATTTAGCTCACCGTTGCCTCAGCTAGACAGGCCTTTTGACTATTTAGTTCCAGATGGTCTCAAGGATTCACTCAGTTTCGGCGTTCAGGTTTTAGTTCCTTTTGGCACAGCTAAGAAGCTCAAAACGGGGATTGTTATAGCAATTCAGGAACACTCTGGTCACGAAGGAAAACTGTCAGAAGTTGCTGAAATTCTTTCAGGCATTCCAATTCTGACCATTCCACAGTTCGAGCTATGCCAAGCGGTTGCACTTAGACAAATGGGGCAGGTTGGCGAACTTTTGGGAACTGCTGTTCCGAAGCGCTCTGTAAGAGCAGAAGCGCTATATCTAAAGAGTATCCCGACAACTTGGATTAATAGTCCTTCTACAAAACCATCGAGAGTTCAGAACCCGAAGCGAACATTCGTTACGCCTGGGGTGTTAGATACAGACGAGCAAATGCATTGGACGAGCCTCATAATTAATACCGCTGAAATAGTTATCAGGTCTGGGCACAGTGTTTTAGTAGTGCTTCCAGACTTTCGAGAATTAATTGCATTCGAGAGTGCTCTGTATGATTCGGGTCTAATCAAGAACTCAGTGCGGCAGAGCAGCGAGGACTCACTGAAAGATCGATGGACAAATCATATAAAAGCAGTTAATCAAAGTGGACTAATTGTCTATGGCACACGTTTGGCAAGCCTTGCTCCTTGCAATGATCTCTCAGCCATCTTCTTAGTTGATGACGGCGACGAATCCCATCAAGAGCAGAGCTCTCCCTATTGGCATTCGAGAGACGTTCTTCTTCAAAGAAGTCAGTTAGAAAACTGCCAAATCGAAGTTATCGCCCACTCGCCAAGTTCAGAAATTGCGCGCCTATGTGAAATCGGATACTTTGAGCACCACGTCCTCGACTCTGCCAAGCCACTTGTCAGGATAACCAGCACTAGCGAACGAATCGACCAAGAAACTTACGCGCTCATTTCAAAAACGCTTAGTGAAAACAAGCCCGTCCTAATTCAAATAGCGAATCTAGGATTCGCAAGTGCGCTGGCCTGTGCAAGTTGTAAAGAGATCCGGCGATGTGGTACCTGCAATGGAACGCTCTGGCTCGATCCGTCCAAAACTGAGAGATGCAGAAACTGCAAGCGGACGTTTACAGATGGCTGCTCGTGCGGCGGAACAGCTGTGAGACCAATTTCTCTGGGAAGTAGCGCACTTGCTGAACAACTGAATAAGAGTTTTCCAAAAGCGAATATTGTGCATAGTTCAGGGGTTGAAAGACTCACGATGATCGAGACATCAGGCACTCTTGTCATAGCAACACCTGGGGCTGAACCATCCGTTGCAGGCGGATACAAATTAATCGTCCTCGCAGACAGTCTTACAATGCTGGGAGTGCCGAGACTTCGAGGTCTGGAGCAAGCTTGTCAGAAGTGGGCCAATGCTATTTCAAAAAGTGCAACAGATGGCTTAGTTGTAATTGTTGGTCTATCGGGAAAGATCGCTGACCAACTCCGTGACCTAGATTTTGCTTCAGTTATCAGAGATGACATGTTGGAAAGAGCTGAACTTGGATTACCTCCGGCTACGCGGGTAATGAGTGTGCATGCGAAGAACATGAAAGACCTAAATCGTCTTAAGGTCCTAATCGCAGAACAAGTAGATGAGTTAGAGCCCATTCCTACCGCTGTTGCGAATACCATTGTCTATGGATACGCCATTGCATCCGGTAGTGCTGTGGCAACGAAACTCAAGGTTTTGGTTAGTGAAGTATCAAAGAGCAGCAAAGACAAATTACCTGGTCAACGTGTGCTGTTTGTAAACATGGATGACCACCAAGTGATCTAAAGGAAGGGAGTTCTAATGAAGATAATTTTCGCTGGCACTCCCAGTGTCGCAGCCAATCTTCTTCGCGGTTTAATTGGATCGGGTCATGAAGTAGTAACAGTATTGACAAGAGAAGATTCTCCAGTTGGTAGAAACAGAACTCTGACACCTTCCGAAGTTGCCGTTGCGGCTGGAGAACTCGGCATACCTGTAATCAAGGCGAACAAACTTGGCACAACTGAAATCGACCTTATCTCTGGATCTGGTGCAGAGCTCGGTTTGGTAGTGGCATATGGTTCTATCCTGAAGAGTGAAGCTCTTAGTGCACTAAGTGCTGGTTGGTATAACCTGCACTTCAGCTTGTTGCCCAAATATCGCGGTGCCGCCCCCGTTCAACGCACTTTGCAGGCCGGTGAAACTGAAACCGGAGTCACAATGTTCAAACTCGACGAAGGCATGGACTCTGGTCTTATTATCGGGTCCAGCAGCACGAGCATAGGTAGCCGAGAGAACTACAGCGAACTGCTTAAGCGTTTAGGTCAATTAGCACTCAATCTTGCGCTTGAAGTTCTTCCAAGCATTTACAGTGGCACAGCCAAACTGACCGAGCAGGTTGGCGAAGCTACTTTCGCCACAAAACCAACAAGGTTTGATTCGAGGATAGATTTCAATTCGAAAGCATCAGTTATTGAGAATCTTGTCCGAGCCATGAACCCTGAACCCATGGCTTGGTGCCTAATTGGTGAAGAACCAATGCGCATACTAGACGCAGCAGAAGTCAAATCTTCCACCACCCTTGACCAAATGGAATCACTGAAGGCTGGGCAACTTTATTTTGCAGTAGGTAAGCTATCGGTTAAATGCGCTGAGGGGACAGTCCTTGAACTTTTAGAGGTGCAACCTAGCTCAAAGCGGGCGATGTCGGCGAAAGATTGGTACAACGGGAACAGCACTATTGAGCTTCTCTCATGAGAGTGGCAATCACAGCTAGAAGCGTTGCATTAGAAGTACTGAACAAGGTCTATCTAGACGATGCCTATGCAAATTTGGTCATGCCAACTCTATTGACTCAGGCTCGTTTGCCAGAGAGAGATAGCGCTTTCGCTCAGGAACTGGCATTCTCGACAATTCGCTGGCAACTCACTTACGATCTGATAATAGATCAGGTAAGTTCTCGACCAGTTGGTGAGATAGAGGTTGGATTATTGAATGGAATCCGCCTGGGAGTTCATCAACTGCTCCAAATGCGAGTGCCAGCTCACGCGGCTATTAATGAAACAGTGAATTTGATTAGAGCAAGCTTCGGAGAGAAGGTTGTTGGTTTTGCAAACGGAGTGTTGCGCCGAATCAGTGAGAAAACAATTTCAGAGTGGATAGATCTACTTGAAGTAAAGCAGGCGACACCAACCGCAAAGCTTGCTGTTAGATACAGCCATCCTGAATGGATCGTTCGCGCTTTACAGCAATCACTAAAAAGCGATGGCATTGAAGATTCAATCGAGGCCTTGCTTGCAGTAAACAACATACCTGCCTTGGTTACCTTGGTGGCGCTACCTGGACAAAGTGACAGAGAAGACTTTCTGCTCGATGGTGCAGAGCGCACGCCATTTAGCCCATATGGATTCACAATTGCATCTGGAGATCCAAGCGCCTTTGATGAGATTCGTTTAGGAGAAGTAAGGGTCCAAGATGAAGGGTCCCAGATTGCGGCTCTTGCGCTTGCCTTAGGTAGAGACATAAAGAGTGATGAACAGTGGCTGGATATGTGTGCTGGACCGGGTGGCAAAGCCGCGATGCTAGCTGCCATGGCTAGAGGAAGCAGCGTAAGATTTACCGCTAACGAAATTCAACCACATCGTCTTGAGCTCGTCAGCAAAGCACTTCGTCCATTCCCTGAAGTCTTACTGACTGGCGTGGATGGAAGAACGATCGGGGACTCCCATCCAAATACCTTTGATCGCATACTTCTAGACGCCCCTTGCACAGGATTGGGGGCTCTTCGAAGAAGGCCAGAGGCTAGATGGAGAAAGAGTGCTGAGGACCTTAAATCACTTTGCGAATTGCAATATGGGCTGTTGGAAAGCGCATATAAAGCTCTAAAGCCTGGGGGACTTCTGCTCTATGTCACTTGTTCGCCACATCTGTCTGAAACCACTGCAGTAGTTAGCAAGGCAGCGAAGAACATGAACTTGGAAGTACTAGATTTGTCCTCAATGTTGAATTCCGAATACTTTGAAGGCTCCCTTCCAAACAACCGTAAGACAGTTCAGCTATACACACAGCGCGATGGAACAGATTGCATGTTTATGGCCCTAATCACAAAGTAACCATCTTTAGTTAGGCTTTAGATTATGAGCATCCGCATTCAACCCAGCATCCTGAGCGCAGACTTTGCCAATCTTGAAGCAGAGTTTTCCAGCATAAGATCGGCTGATGGCATCCACGTTGATGTCATGGACGGGCATTTTGTGCCAAACCTAACTTTTGGATTACCAGTTGTAAAGCGTATGCAAGAGATCACGAGTCTTCCCCTTGATGTGCATCTAATGATTGAAGATTTGGATCGTTGGGCAGTTGAATACGCGAAACTTGGTGTTTTCTCGGTGACTCTTCACTTTGAGAGCTGTAAGGATGTTGCTGGCACGATAGCGGCAGTCAAGGCAACTGGGTCAAGAGTTGGCTTAGCAATCAAACCAGCGACTCCAGTTAGTGCCATTCAACCATTCCTTTCGATGCTTGATCAAGTTCTAGTTATGTCCGTCGAGCCCGGTTTCGGTGGTCAAAGCTTCATCCCAGTGAGCATTCAGAAAATTCGTGATTTGAAGTCACTCCTCAATAAAGAGTCACCCGATACCTGGTTGCAGGTCGATGGCGGAATAAGCGCGGACAACATCGCAGCAGTTGCAACTGCAGGGGCCGATACCTTCGTTGCTGGTAGTGCTGTCTTTAACTCTGCCAACCCAGCCGAGAGTATCGATAGATTGCGTGAACTGGCTATTTCGGGTTCTCAGAGCTCATAATCCTTCCCGTTTTGGGTAAAATAGTTTAATGAAAACCTTTGAACAACTATTTCTTGAAGTATCAGCTAAGGCTTCAGCTGATCCAGATTCGTCTAACACTGCCCAGCTTGTGAATGCAGGTGTTCATTCGATAGGGAAAAAGGTAGTTGAAGAAGCTGCAGAAGTATGGATGGCTGCAGAATATCAGAGCAAGGACGAGCTCTGCCTAGAACTTAGCCAACTCATCTACCACCTCCAGGTTCTAATGGTGGCCAAGGAAATCTCAATCAGCGACTTGGAAGCGAAATACTAAATGACTGAATTACTTAAAGTCGCAGTCCCAAACAAGGGAATCCTTAGCGAGTATGCGACTCAGATGCTTGAGGAAGCCGGCTACGTAGTTCGTAAAGATTCCAAGACCCTTCGTGTCTTGGACTCGGCGAACGGTATTGAATTCTTTTACTTACGTCCTAGGGACATCGCGACCTATGTCGGAACTGGCGCTCTAGATCTTGGTTTGACTGGGTTGGATCTCCTCGCAGACAGCAGATCGGATGCAGTTAAAGTTGCAGATTTGAATTTTGGGAAATCAACTTTTAGATTTGCCGGAGAACCTGGCCGCTATTCCAAGCTTTCAGACATTTCCGGAAAGCGCGTAGCAACTGCCTATCCTGACCTCTTGCACGACTATTTGGTAACTAACGGTGTTACAGCATCAATTGTGAAGCTTGATGGTGCTGTTGAGACAGCTGTTAGTTTGGGAGTCGCCGACCTTGTTGCAGATGTAGTCTCATCCGGAAACACCTTGCGTCAGGCAGGGTTAGAGATTTTTGGCCCAGTAATTTTGGAATCTTCTGCTTTCTTGATAGCTAATGCGACATCTCTTTCCAAGGCCACCACACTGCTACGCAGACTGAATGGCGTATTAGTAGCGAGGGAGTTTGTGATCTTTGATTACGACTGTCCAGTTTCTTTGGTCGAGCAAGCTTCACAAATTACCCCCGGTATTGAATCACCAACAATCTCACCAACCAAAGACTCAGAGTGGGTTGCCGTTCGTGCATTGGTGCGACGCGAGCTAACAAACGAGAAGATGGATGAACTTTACGATTTAGGTGCAAGAGCAATCTTGGTTTCGGCAATACACGCAGCCAGGATTTAATCTTGACCCTTGCCATCAGAATCATTCCTTGCCTTGACATCAATGCAGGCAAAGTCGTTAAAGGTGTTCAATTTCAGGATTTGGTTGATATTGGTGACCCAGTTGAACTAGCGCGTAATTACTATGCTCAGGGAGCCGACGAAGTAACATTCTTGGATGTCACAGCAAGTGCTCAAGAGAGATTGGCGATACTAGATATCGTTTCTAGGACAGCTGATTCAGTCTTTATCCCGTTGACAGTTGGGGGTGGAATAAGGACTGTAGACGATGTAAAGGCGCTCCTGCATGCAGGTGCTGACAAAGTTAGCGTCGGCACGGGGGCTGTTCGCGATCCTGCGCTCCTTAGGGACATTTCGGACTCTTATGGAGATCAGGTGCTTGTAGTGTCTCTAGACATCAAGAAAACAAATGCAACTTCATCTGGCTACGAGTTGACGACCCACGGTGGCAGGAGGGTAACCGGTATCGATGCTTTGCTTTGGATTGAGACCAACCAAGGCCTTGGCGTGGGCGAATTTCTCCTAAACAGTATGGATTCGGATGGAACTAGAGCAGGATTTGATGTTGATCTGATTCGGAGCGTCAAAGACATAACCGGCACTCCTCTAATCGCCAGTGGCGGAGCAGGTAACGCCAAAGACTTCGTCCAAGCGGCAAAGGCTGGTGCTTCAGCTGTTCTCGCAGCCTCGGTTTTTCACAACCATGAAATTACTATAGAAGAAGTGAAGCAGGAGCTCCGTAACCAAATGATTGAGGTGAGATAGTGATTGATGTTACCAAATTAACTTTTGACGCAGCTGGCCTCATTCCTGCAATCATTCAGAACGATGTCGACGGACAGATTCTCATGCTTGGCTACATGAACAGCGATTCAGTAGGACTGACCATCTCCTCAGGGCAGTGCCACTTTTGGTCCCGATCACGTGCACAACTTTGGCACAAGGGGGAGACCAGCGGAAATCATCTGAACGTAGTCAGTATTGACATTGATTGCGATAACGACACGCTTCTAATAAGGGTTAACCCTGTCGGTGCGACCTGTCATACAGGTTCAACCTCGTGTTTCAACAAACCAGAGGCTGGTTGATCTTGAGCGCGATAAACAACCTCGATTTAGAAGGCGTTTTGTTACATGCTCAGGTTGGAAAAGTCATCCCGCTTATTCAAACAGTGCTTGCAACTGATGAGTCTCCAGTTGATCTGTATGAAAAGTTGGCTGCAGGAAGATCGGGTACTTATCTTCTCGAATCAGCGGAGCAAGGTATCTGGTCTCGCTTTAGTTTTATTGGTGTTCAATCTAGAGCTTCAATTCGTCAAGTTGATGGAGAGCTCCTCATTGATGAGCCAGATGCTGTTCTGCCAACTGAAGCAACCCTCGAAGATAATTCGCTAGAGGCAATTCAACAGATTCAGTCGGAGTGGAATACAGCTGAACTGGATGATCTTCCACCACTTACATCCGGCCTCGTTGGTTTCTTTGGTTGGGACATCATTCGCCAGTTGGAGAAACTTGAATCTGCGCCACCTCGCACCTACGAATCACCAGCATTGCAGTTGGAGCTTGTCCGTGATCTTGTGGTCGTTGATCACCTGACTCGTCAGCTGCTTCTAGTCTCAAATATCTATATTTCAAGCACTACGGATGTTGCAACTGAATACGCACTTGCAGAGGCAAGGATTGCAGATATGCACTCTGCGATAGTTGCGTCTACAGCGTCGACTCCAGAATCTAAATCTTCTTCACGCGACACCACAATCACAGCACTGACTACTAGACCTGAATTTATTGCAATGGTGGAGAAAGCTAAGGAACATGTTGTTGCCGGAGATGTCTTCCAGGTTGTGTTGTCTCAAAGGTTTGAGGTTGAACTCAAGGCCAGACCCATTGACGTCTATAAAGTTCTACGCTCACTCAATCCAAGTCCGTACATGTATCTACTTAACTACAAGGACAGTCAAGGCGAATTCGCTCTAGTCGGATCTTCTCCCGAAGCATTAGTAAAAGTCACTGGCAATCACGTAGTGATGCACCCCATCGCCGGATCCAGACCTCGCGGAGTCGATGAAGTCGAAGATATCCATCATGAACAATCATTGCTAGCCGATTCAAAAGAGCGTGCCGAGCATCTAATGCTGGTCGACCTAGCCAGGAACGACCTGTTGAAGGTTTGTAATCCAGAGTCAATAGATGTCACTGAATTCATGAAGATTGAACGTTTCAGTCACATCATGCATCTTGTATCAACTGTTGAAGGTTCACTGGTCAGTGGGAAATCTCCGCTGGATGTGTTTAGTGCAACTTTCCCAGCAGGAACGCTTTCAGGAGCTCCTAAACCTCGTGCTCTAGAAATTATTGATGATTTGGAAGCTTTCGGCCGCGGTGTCTTTGGTGGAGTAGTTGGCTACCTCGACTTCAGTGGTAATGCTGATCTAGCTATCTGCATTAGAACCGCCTATATGCGTTCAAACATCGCGCACATCCAAGCAGGAGCCGGTATCGTCCTAGATTCTGTTCCTGAACTTGAATATGAGGAAACAGTGCACAAGATGGGTGCAGTATTGGCAGCCGTTAAAAAGGCAAACGAACTGTTTGGCCAGTAACGGGCCTCACTCAAGCAGGTTGCAGTTAAGATTAGAGAGTTGAAAGGTAGCAAAATGGCTCATGGAACAGAAGAACTAGGTCACGGACACTCAGTAGCTGCTTGGAGCGCTGTAATAACAGCAATCGTAGGAGTCACCGTTGCCACACTTGGTGTTTGCCTACCTGTGGACGCACTAACCGTCGTGGGCTCTGTCATCACGGTTCTTTCAATTTTTCTGGGTCCAGTGTTGGCCAAACTTGGTTATGGCGTTAAAGACAAGAAGTAGTTAGAGAGCATGCTGGAAGACCTATTTGCTGGATCCCTCAAGGATTCACTTGCCAGAGCAGAGTACACCAGCCTTTCCAAGCTAGAAGCCCTCATCGCCGCTCAAGAGCCAGCACTAGATGCGAAATCAATTCTCGAAGCAACTAACAAGATTCGTGTGATAGCCGAAATTAAGAGGGCTAGCCCCTCGAAGGGGGATTTAGCTGCTATTCCAGATCCTGCCGCTCTCGCCAAACTCTACGCTGACGGTGGCGCGGCCGCCATAAGTGTCCTAACTGAGGAACGTAAGTTCAAAGGTTCATTGAAGGATCTTGCTGCTGTCAGGAACGCAGTTGATATTCCAATACTCCGTAAAGACTTCATTTCTACCGAGCACCAAATCCTTGAAGCTAGAGCACACGGAGCCGACTTGGTGTTATTGATAGTTGCGGGCCTAGATCAACCTCTATTGCAAAGTCTCTTCCGCTTCATCAACTCACTGGGCATGACAGCTTTCGTTGAAACTCATAGTGCTGACGAAATCCAAAGAGCAATTGATGTTGGGGCTGAACTAATTGGCATCAATGCACGCAACCTCTCAACTTTTGAAACCAATCGTTCTCTATTTGCGGAACTAGTCGATCTATTGCCAAGGAACTCGATTGCAGTTGCTGAATCAGCGGTTAGAAACCTTGATGATGTTCACGATTATGCCAGCGCAGGAGCAGACTGTGTCCTTATTGGTGAGGCACTAGTGACTGGGGATCCGGTTCAGTTATTGCAGGGAATTCAGCAGATCACAAAGATTAGACTTTAGGTTATGAGCGAGCAAACAAATCTAAGAGCCCAGGAAGGCCCATACTTTGGTGAGTATGGCGGTCGCTTCGTGCCTGAGTCGCTTATCGCAGCTCTAGATGAGTTGGATGCAACATACAAGACTGCAAAGGGTGACCCAAGCTTTGCAGCAGAACTGGCTGAACTCAACCGCACATACGTTGGAAGACCTTCCATAATCACTGAGGTTCCTAAGTTTGCGAAACTTGCAGGTGACATCAGAGTATTCCTCAAACGTGAGGACCTTAATCACACTGGTTCACACAAAATCAACAATGTAATCGGTCAGGCTCTTTTAGCCAAGCGGATGGGCAAGCGCAGAATCATAGCCGAGACCGGAGCAGGACAACATGGTGTCGCTAGCGCAACAGCGGCTGCTTTGTTTGGTTTGGAATGTGTTGTTTACATGGGTGAAGTTGACACTCAGCGTCAGGCACTAAACGTTGCCCGTATGCAGTTGCTCGGTGCAACTGTGGTTCCAGTTACAACAGGTTCAAGAACTCTAAAGGACGCAATCAACGAAGCGCTAAGAGATTGGGTCACCAACGTAGCGGACACACACTACCTGCTTGGAACAGTTGCTGGCCCTCACCCTTTCCCTACGATGGTGAGAGATTTTCACTCAATCATCGGAGTTGAATCGAGAGAGCAAATGCTCTCTGAATTTGGTTTTCTTCCTGATGTCCTCGCCGCTTGTGTTGGCGGAGGATCAAACGCAATCGGATTATTCCACGCCTTCTTGGACGACGCAGACGTCAAACTCTGGGGGTTCGAAGCAGCTGGAGATGGCATTGACACACCTAGGCATGCTGCAACCTTGTCGAAGGGAAGAATTGGAGTTCTTCATGGAGCCAAGAGCTACCTGCTCCAGGACGAAGATGGTCAGACCGTGGAATCTCACTCGATTTCTGCCGGACTTGATTACCCTGGTGTTGGACCAGAGCACGCCTGGTTGAAAGATATTTCAAGAGCAGAATATTTTGGAATTACTGATGATCAGGCGATGCAGGCTTTGAAGTCACTTTCACAAACAGAGGGAATCATTCCCGCAATCGAAACTGCTCATGCGTTAGCTGGAGTAATCGAACATGGACATAAGCTGCCTTCAGGTTCAGCAATCTTGATTAACCTCAGTGGTCGAGGCGACAAGGACATGGAAACAGTTGGCAAATACTTCGGCTTCTTAGGGTCTAACTGATGAGTGCTACAGCTGATGTTCTAAATGAACTGAATTCAAGAGACGAACCTGCACTAATTGGATATTTCCCTGCAGGCTTCCCAAATCTTGATTCATCAGTTGCCGCCTGTATTGCTATGTGTAAATCTGGTGTTGATGTTCTAGAACTTGGAGTTCCCTACAGCGATCCCGTTATGGATGGTTTGGTCATTCAGGAAGCAACTGAACAAGCGCTTTCAAATGGATTCAAACTCAAGGACCTCTTTCCCGCGTTGAAGGCAATTACAGCAGCTGTCGATACTCCTGTCCTAGTTATGAGTTACTGGAACCCGATTCTTCAGTATGGCGTCGAGAAATTTGCGCGCGACCTCAAAGATGCAGGGGGAGCAGGACTTATAACTCCAGACCTAATTCCTGATGAAGCCAACCAGTGGTTGGCTATTTCCGAGGAACTAGAGCTAGACAGAGTATTTCTAGCAACTCCGTCCTCATCAAAGGAGAGACTTGCAGCGAGCGCTAATCTGAGCAGAGGCTTTGTTTACGCTGTTTCTACTATGGGGATTACTGGAGCTAGAGAAGATCTAGACCGTAAAGCTAGAGACGTTGTCGCTGGGGTAAAGCAATCCGGCACTAGCACGCCGGTCTGTGTCGGAATCGGAATCTCAAGTTCCGCTCAGGTTGCTGAAGTAAACTCCTATGCGGATGGAGCAATCGTCGGTTCCTTGTTTATTAAGGCCTATCTTTCAGGTGGCATCGACGAATTATCAGCCACCGTAACTGAACTTAAGTCAGGAAGTAAGAAATGAATCTATTCAACTCGATTCCCTCACCAACCGTAAGTTCCTTTACTCTTGGACCCGTAACAGTCCACTATTACGCGCTGTTCATTCTCTCCGGCATCATCGTTGCAACCATAATCACCGCAGGAAGAATGAAAGCCCGTGGGATGGAAGCTGGAGCTGCGATAGACATCGCAATTTGGGCGGTCCCATTTGGAATTATTGGTGGTCGACTCTTCCACGTCTTCACCCACACTAACGATTACTTTGGAGAGGGCAAAGACTGGCTCTCAATGTTCAAGCTTTGGGAAGGTGGTTTGGCAATATACGGAGCACTTATATTCGGAATGCTAGGCGCATACATCGGTTCCCAGGTTGACATCAAAATTGGAAAAAGGGTAATCATCCCGTCAGCGGGAATTCGATTCCTAAGTTTCGCCGACGCATTGGTCCCAGGTCTATTGGCTGCCCAAGCACTCGGACGTTGGGGTAACTATTTCAATGTTGAGCTATTCGGAGAGCCAACTGACCTTCCATGGGGCTTAGAGGTGCCTTTCGCAAACCAGGCTTACCCGATTGGCTTACCAGAAGGAATTCTTTTCCACCCAGCATTTTTATATGAATCACTTTGGTCGCTGCTCGGCATTGGTGTGCTGTTACTACTAGAACTTAGATTGAACCTTCGTTGGGGCAGAATGTTCGGACTTTACCTAATGTGGTATTCGACTGGCCGCTTCTTCATTGAAGGAATCCGTCTAGACCCAAGTGAGGTTTACCTTGGATTGAGAACCAATCAGTGGTCAGCAATTCTAGGCTTTTTGGCCGGTTTAGCTGTCATCGTTTATCAAAACTCAAGACATACAGGGCAAGAAATTACTGGATATCTAGAGGGTAGAGGTCCTAGAGAGACAACAAAGGCTTCTGTCACCCCAGAAGAGTCTGCGATAGAATTATCAGAGTCTGAGGATCTACCTAAGTAGATTGCCTTTGGGCATTTAGGGCCACTGTCGTCCCCGTTTATTTCTTATTTCTTTGATGGAGTTCGGCATGTCAGGTTTGTCAGCGTTTGAGCGGTTTAACACCGCTCCTGACGCGTCTGGCCTATACGACCCGAGCCGCGATAAAGATGCCTGTGGTCTTGCCATGGTTGCCACTCTTCGGGGCACACCTGGTCACGACATTATCGATACCGCTCTTGATGCGCTGAGGAACTTAGAGCATCGTGGAGCTGTTGGCTCAGACGCGGGAACCGGAGATGGTGCTGGAATCATCACACAGATTCCTGACAAATTTCTTCGCAAGGTTGTTGACTTCGTCTTGCCTGCAAAAGGCCAGTATGGAGCAGGTCTGGTTTTCTTGGAGCAGAGCGCTGACGCTAGATCTTTCATCGCAGGTTTTGAAAACTTATCAAGATCCGAAAACCTTAGTTTCTTGGGATATCGTGAAGTTCCAGTCAACCCGGATGTTCTTGGTGATTTAGCTAGAGCAGCCATGCCTCAGATCCTGCAGGTGTTCGTCTCTGGTCAATTCAACGATGAGATGTCATTGGAGAGAGCATTATTCAGATTGCGTAGACATTCTGAAAAGCAACTTGATGTCTATCATCCGTCCTTGTCATCTAAAACACTTGTTTATAAGGGAATGGTAACCACTCTTCAACTGGAGCCGTTTTTCCCAGATTTATCTGATGAAGATTTTGAGTCAACACTCGCACTTGTTCACTCCCGGTTTTCAACGAACACTTTCCCTTCTTGGCCTTTAGCTCACCCGTTCAGAATGATTGCCCATAATGGTGAAATCAACACTGTCAAGGGAAACCGAAACTGGATGCGTGCACGCGAAGCTAGATTGCATTCTGATCTGCTAGGTGAACTTGATTCACTGAAACCGATACTGACCCCTGGCGCTAGCGACTCAGCGTCATTTGATGAAGTGCTAGAACTCCTTGTTCTTTCTGGCAGATCTCTACCGCATGCAATGATGATGATGATCCCCGAGTCTTGGGAGAAACAGTCTGAGATAAGCCCACAGCTAAGAGATTTTTATGAGTATCACTCAATGCTGATGGAACCTTGGGATGGTCCAGCTGCAGTCATCTTCACCGATGGTTCATTAGTTGGGGCAACCCTTGACCGTAACGGTCTTAGACCAGGTCGATACATTGTTACCGAAGATGGGCTAGTAATACTTGCATCTGAAATCGGTGTTGTTGATATCGATCCTTCAAGAATTGTTCGCAAGGGAAGACTTCAACCAGGTCGCATGTTCCTAGCTGACACCGCTACCGGCCGTCTTATAGACGACGAGGAAATCAAGGCCGAGATTGCTGCATCTGAACCATGGGGTACATGGCTAAGCGATAACCGAATCAACCTAAAAGACTTGCCTGACCGCGAACACGTTGCGTACACAAAGAACTCAGTTAGTAGAAGACAGCGCACCTTCGGTTACACAGAGGAGGAACTGCGCATTTTGCTCGCTCCAATGGCGAGAACTGGAGCAGAACCGCTTGGTGCGATGGGTTCTGACACACCAATTGCTGCGCTAAGCGACAAGCCGCGTCTGCTTTTTGATTACTTTGCTCAGCAATTTGCTCAGGTTACCAACCCTCCTCTAGATTCAATCCGTGAAGAGATTGTTACTTCTCTCAGTGTTGGTATCGGCCCTGAACAGAATCTTTTAGCCGCAACACCTGAACATGCGCGCATGGTAATTCTTGATTTCCCAGTTATCTCTAATGACGAGATTGCCAAAATTAAATACAGCGAAGACTCCGGCATAGGCAAATCACACGTTGTTAAGGGTATTTATCGAGTTGACGACGGTGAGGATGGTTTCGCGGAACGCATTCAAGAGATTTATCTTGAACTCGATGAAGCGGTTGCCTCAGGTGCTCGTTATGTTGTTGTTTCCGATCGAGACAGCAATCGAGAACTTGCTCCAATCCCAAGCTTGCTGCTGACTTCGGCAGTTCACCATCACCTAATCAGGACTGGAAACAGAACACGCGTTGGTCTTGTTGTTGAAGCCGGAGATGTGCGCGAAGTTCATCACGTTGCAGCTCTGATTGGTTACGGCGCAGCGGCCGTCAACCCATACCTTGCTATGGAGACAGTTGAGCTTATGGTTCGTAACGGTTCTATCCAAGGTGTCACAGTCGAGAAGGCCACGAAGAACCTCATCAAGGCGCTTGGCAAAGGTGTTCTAAAAATTATGTCCAAGATGGGCATCTCAACGGTGTCCTCATACTCTGGAGCTCAGTGCTTTGAAGCCATTGGTTTGTCCCAAGAATTCGTTGATGCATATTTCACAGGAACTACAAGCCAACTTGGTGGTATTGGGTTGTCTGTAATCGCTCAAGAGGTTCAGCGTAGACATTCAAGCGCATACCCGGTTGAACGAGCCACTAGACCTCACGAAGAGCTAGATGTTGGTGGAGAGTACCAATGGCGAAGAGAAGGTCCTCCGCACCTATTCAACCCTGAAACTGTTTTTAAGCTTCAGCATGCCACTCGAACAAAGAGCTTTGAGATCTTCCGTGAATACACGAAGTTAATCGACGACCAGTCGGAACGCCTAATGACACTTAGAGGCCTTTTCAACCTCCGTGAAGGCGTGCGGCCAGCGGTGGCACTTAATGAAGTTGAACCAGCGAGTGAAATTGTTAAGAGGTTCTCAACCGGAGCCATGTCTTACGGATCAATCTCACCTGAAGCACATGAGGTTCTAGCAATAGCGATGAACCAAATTGGAGCTAAATCAAACACTGGTGAAGGCGGCGAGAATGTAGAGAGACTTCTAGATCCTCAACGTCGTAGCGCCATCAAACAAGTTGCCTCTGGTCGCTTCGGTGTTACGAGTATGTATTTGACTCACGCTGATGACATTCAGATCAAAATGGCTCAGGGTGCAAAACCCGGTGAGGGAGGGCAGCTACCTCCTAACAAGGTCTACCCGTGGATCGCTGCTACGAGACATTCAACGCCTGGTGTAGGCCTAATTTCACCACCACCTCACCACGACATCTACTCAATCGAAGACCTCAAACAACTTATCTTTGACCTAAAGCGCGCGAACCACAAAGCTCGCATCCATGTGAAGTTAGTTAGCCAGGTTGGTATTGGAACTGTCGCAGCTGGAGTAGCAAAGGCTAAGGCAGATGTGATTTTGGTATCTGGTCACGATGGTGGAACCGGAGCCTCACCACTTAACTCACTCAAGCATGCTGGTACACCCTGGGAGTTGGGTCTTGCAGAGACTCAGCAAACACTCATGGTCAACGGTCTAAGAGACAGAGTTTCAGTTCAGGTTGATGGCCAGATGAAAACTGGTAGAGACGTCGTTATTGCCGCTCTATTGGGTGCGGAGGAATTTGGTTTTGCCACTGCGCCGCTGGTTGTTTCTGGCTGCGTCATGATGCGCGTCTGTCATCTCGACACCTGTCCTGTTGGTGTCGCTACACAAAACCCGATCCTTCGATCTCGCTTTACCGGACAGGCTCAACATGTTGTTAACTTCTTTATGTTCCTAGCCGAAGAAGTTAGAGAGTATTTGGCAGCCCTTGGATTCCGTTCACTTGATGAAGCTATCGGTCACAGTGAATTACTCGATGCCAATAGAGCGATTAGCCACTGGAAGGCGGATGGTTTAGACCTAACGCCTATCCTGGCTGCTCCAGCACCTAGTTCTGGCCCGCTCAGAAGATTCACTCTTCAAGATCACGAACTTGAGAAGCACTTTGATCATCAGCTAATCGCGCTTTCAACCAGTGCCCTTGAAGATGCCCAGTCGGTAGTCATCGAGCTACCAATCAACAACACAGCTCAAGCCGTTGGAACCATGTTGGGTCACGAGGTAACCAAGAGATATGCAATCGAAGGTTTGCCAACCGGGACCATCGACATTCGTGTTTCTGGATCATCGGGTCAATCATTCGGTGCGTTTATTCCAAAGGGCATAAAGCTAACTCTCTCTGGCGATTCCAATGACTATGTCGGCAAGGGATTATCTGGTGGAACCATTGTTGTTAAGCCAAACGAGCTTTCAGTGTTCCAAGCTGATCAAAACGTAATTGCAGGAAATGTTATTGGCTATGGAGCGACCAGTGGCGAGCTATACATCAGCGGAATAGTGGGCGAGCGCTTCCTCGTTCGAAACTCTGGAGCAACAGCTGTTGTTGAAGGTGTTGGCGATCACGCACTGGAATACATGACTGGCGGAATAGCACTAATCCTTGGCCGAACAGGTCGAAACTTGGCAGCTGGAATGTCCGGTGGAATTGCATACGTATACAAACTACGTGCAGACCTCGTTAACTCCTCTGCACTTTCTGACTCTGAGCTAGACCTTCTTGAATTGTCTTCCTCGGATAAGGAAACCGTGGCTACTCTTCTTGAGAAGCACGTGGCGGAAACCGGATCAAAACTAGCTCAGCGATTGCTTGCTGATTTTGAGTCGGAAGCCGCACACTTCACAAAGCTTCTTCCTAGAGATTACGCAAAAGTTCTTGAAATTCAGAATAGCGCTGTAGCAGCGGGAGAAGACTTGGACTCTGCTGTTGTTTGGAATCGAATTTTGGAGGTGAACACTCGTGGGTGACCCTAGAGGATTTCTAAAGATAACTGACCGCGAAAGCGCACCAAGACGTGAGATTGAAGTTCGCATCAAGGACTGGAAAGAGGTATACGAACCTTTTGACCAGGGAGTTCTAAAGTCTCAAGCCGGCAGATGCATGGACTGCGGAATTGCATTCTGTCATCATGGCTGCCCGTTAGGAAACTTGATTCCTGAATGGAACGATCTCACCTGGCGCCAAGATGGCAAAGGCGCGATTGAAAGATTGCACGCGACTAACAACTTCCCAGAATTCACTGGAAAGCTCTGCCCCGCTCCTTGCGAGAGTTCTTGTGTTCTAGGCATAAACCAACCAGCTGTCACGATTAAGCAGATAGAAGCTTCCATCATCGATCAAGCTTTTGACCGAGGTTGGGTGCAAGCGCACGCACCGGAGCGCATGACTGGCAAAACTGTCGCCATCGTTGGTTCTGGTCCAGCCGGCTTAGCCGCAGCACAACAATTAACTAGAGCTGGCCACACCGTTGCTGTTTACGAACGAGATGACCGCATCGGTGGTTTGCTTCGCTACGGTATTCCTGATTTCAAAATGGAGAAGTTCCATCTAGATCGCAGACTTGAGCAAATGGAGGCCGAAGGTACTCGATTTAGGACTGGGGTCTCCATAGGCAAAGACATGACCTGGGAAGATCTGCTAAAAAGATACGAAGCTGTTCTCATCGCAACAGGTGCTTCAAAGCCAAGAGACATTCAACTGCCTGGCCGTGAACACAATGGCATCCATTTCGCGATGGACTATCTAACCCAATCCAACAGAGTGGTTGCAGGAGATAAAGTTCCCGATCAGATCACTGCTTCGGGCAAGCACGTCATCATTCTCGGTGGTGGTGACACTGGAGCAGACTGTCTTGGCACAGCAACGCGACAGGGAGCCCTATCTGTGACAACCCTTGCTATTGGATCTCAACCTCCAGCAGAGCGCAGAGCAGATCAGCCATGGCCTACTTTCCCGAATCTTTTTGAAGTTGCCAGTGCACACGAAGAATTCGGCGAGCGTAAGTATCTAGCTAACACCGTTCGCTTCTTAGCCGAAAATGGTAAGGTTTCTGGCATCGAAGTTGCTGAGACAGAGTTCGTTGATGGTGCAAGACGGCCTAAAGCTGGCACAGAGCAGATTATTCCGGCAGATCTAGTACTGATAGCACTGGGTTTTACAGGCCCTGAGAGTGAAATCGCTATCGGTCAAGACAAATTGAGCACAGACTCGAAGACCAACTTGGAACGTGCTGATGATTACTCGACCATCGTAGATGGGGTATTCGTCGCAGGTGACGCCGGTCGAGGCCAGTCACTTATCGTCTGGGCGATAGCTGAAGGAAGAGCAGCGGCTTCTACCATTGACAAGTATTTAGAAGGAACTACTTCACTGCCATCACCGGTGAAAGCATCAGATAAAGGAATTCACGCCTAACCACTCGGTAGGCTGATAAGCAGAAATCACACAAAGGAAAATATGAGACGCGCAAAAATCGTCGCAACCCTAGGCCCAGCAGTTTCGACCTATGAATCAATCAAAGCAATCATCGAAGCAGGTGTCGATGTCGCCAGAATGAATCTAAGTCATGGCAGCCATGAGGTCCATGAGGGGATTTACCACACAGTGCGTAAAGTCGCTGACGACCTAGGTAAACCAGTTGGTATTTTTGTTGACCTTCAGGGTCCGAAAATTCGTTTGGGTAGATTCTCAGACGGCCCGGTTCAGCTTGAAAAAGGTGCGACCTTCAAGATCACGATCGATGACATCCAGGGTGATGTCAACATTTGTTCAACCACCCACAAAGGGCTGCCAGGAGATGTAAACGTCGGTGACGTCTTGCTAATCGATGACGGCAAGGTTGGTCTTCGAGCCACAGCCGTTGATGACCGCACTGTGACAACCATTGTCGAAGTTGCAGGACCGGTTAGCAACAACAAGGGTATTAACTTACCTGGTGTTGCCGTTAACGTTCCTGCTCTTAGTGACAAAGATGAAGATGACCTTCGTTGGGGTATCCGTCTAGGTGTTGACATGATTGCACTGTCATTTGTTAGAAACGCGTCAGACATCATCAGAGTTCACGAGATCATGCGCGAAGAAGGTAAGTTCCTTCCAGTCATTGCAAAGATTGAAAAGCCTCAAGCGGTTGACGCTCTAGAGGAGATCATCGACGCTTTCGATGCAGTTATGGTTGCCCGTGGTGATCTTGGTGTTGAACTGCCGTTCTGGCAGGTGCCACTTGTTCAGAAGCGAGCAATTGAACTTTCTCGACGTTGGGCAAAACCGGTAATCGTTGCAACTCAAATGCTTGAGTCGATGATTACAGCCTCTCGTCCAACCAGAGCCGAAGCTAGCGACGTAGCTAATGCTGTTCTAGATGGCGCAGACTGTCTAATGCTTTCTGGTGAAACATCTGTGGGAGAGTTCCCAGTTGAAACTGTTGCGGCCATGGCTAGCATAATCAAGTCCACTGAAGAAAATGGTTTGAGCCGAATCCCACCGCTAGGTACTAAGCCACATACTCACGGTGGAGCCGTAACACTAGCTGCGGCAGAAATCGCAGAACTCCTGGGCTCAAAGTACATCTGTGTTTTCACTGAAAGTGGTGATTCGCTAAGAAGAGTCTCACGCCTTCGTCACGAGATTCCAACGATTGCGTTAACTCCGAACAAGGAAACGCTAAGGAAGCTTTCGATCGTCTGGGGTTCAGATGTTCACCTAGTTGAGAACGTTAAGCACACCGACGACATGATGCACCAGGTGGATGAGATTCTAATCTCTAAAAACTTAGCCAAGATTGGCGATGAGGTTGTTGTTGTAGCAGGAACTCCACCTGGTATCCCAGGTTCAACTAATTCACTAACAGTTCACAGAGTTGGGGATGCAATCAACGGAGCTGCACCGGCTTACGCCAAATAGTAGAAAACCCCCGATCATTCGGGGGTTTTTACTTGGTGCCGAAGGTGGGAGTCGAACCCACACGCCTTTCGGCAAAGCATTTTGAGTGCTCCGCGTCTGCCATTTCGCCACTTCGGCAATAAAGAAAAGTCTAAACCATCCGAGAATACCTTGGATGCCCCAGTATCGTAATGCTATGGAGACCAAAATCGAGACGAGACCCAGGGTCGTTGTTGCAGAGGACGAAGCAATCATCCGACTTGACATCGTCGAGACTCTTACCGAAGGTGGCTTCGATGTTGTTGGTCAGGCAGGCGATGGCTCGCGAGCAATTGAGCTCGTTCTAGAGTTAAAGCCAGATTTACTAGTAACCGACATAAAAATGCCTGGCACCGATGGACTTCAAGCTGCCGAAGCGATGGCTGAGCTAAAGATTCCAGTTGTCTTGCTCACCGCATTCAGTTCCCCAGATTTAGTAGACAGGGCAAGCGCTGCTGGTGTTTACAGTTACGTAGTCAAACCCTTTAATCCAAGCAACCTCCTCCCAGCTCTCCGGATAGCGCTTAGTTTGCATGACCGAATGGCTGAAGCTGCGCAAGCCATTGAAGATGCTCAAGAGAAGCTTGAAACTAGAAAACTGGTTGATCGAGCTAAGGGGTTACTCACCGAGAAAATGAAGCTAAACGAGCCTGAAGCCTTTAGGTGGATTCAAAAAGCTTCGATGGACAGAAGGCTTAGCATGAAGCAAGTCGCTCTAACAGTTATCGAGCAGCTAGCCGATAAGACAGATTAGTCTCGGTTATCTCTTAGAAAGTTAGTAATTCTAACTGTTGAGAGTCTGTTGCCTTTTTCGTCGTCAACGGCAATCTCATGGGTAGCTAGATTTCTTCCAATACTTACTGCTTTGGCAGTCGCCGTTACAAGTCCGTCCTTTGCACTTTTGGAATGAGAGGCGTTTATTTCTATTCCAACAGCGTGACGGCCAACACCTGCAGCCAAAGTCGCACACATACTGCCGAGAGTCTCAGCTAGAACAACATAAGCTCCACCGTGAACTAGCCCTAGAGGCTGTCGGTTACCTTCTGCAGGCATGGTGGCAACACCTGTTGTTGCGCTTAGTTCAAGGATTTGAATCCCCATGGTGTCTGCGAGTTCGCCAAGACCGCGCTTACGAACCCAATCCATAATCTCTTCGGGAGTGTGCTCTGCCATGAAGTTTCCTCGCTGTTGCTTAGCTATTGATACGGTTGGTCCAAGTTAGGCTTAGGACATGTCCAAGCCTACCCTTCTGCTTATTGATGGTCATTCATTGGCATTTAGGGCATTTTACGCACTTAGTCCTGACTCTTTCAGAATCCCAAGCGGGCAGCACACTAACGCCGTACATGGCTTTATTTCCATGATGCTCAACATCTTGCAAAACGAGAAACCAACCCATCTCGCTGTAGCCTTTGATTTATCCAGATCTTCTTTCAGAACGGATGAGTATCCCGAATACAAGGGAACTAGAGGAGAGACTCCTCCTGAATTCAACGGGCAAACAGAATTGCTTGAAGAGGCACTTAAGGCTATGGGGATTGTTACCCTCACCAAGGTGAACTACGAAGCCGATGACATTATCGCAAGTCTTGCTGACCAGGGGGCTGCTGCCGGCTATCGAGTTTTAATAGTTTCTGGGGACCGCGACACTTTCCAGCTAATCCAAGATGATGTGACCATTTTGTATCCAGTCAAAGGTGTCATGAATCTAAACCGCATGAACGACGAAGCGGTAGTTGAGAAGTACGGGATTCATGCAAAACAGTATCCGGATTTGGCAGCGCTAGTTGGGGAAACATCCGACAACCTGCCAGGTGTCCCTGGAGTTGGCCCAAAAACCGCAGCGAAATGGTTGGTTCAATATGGGGATCTCGAAGGCGTCTTAAAGGCCGCTCAAGAAATCCCTGGCAAAGTGGGAGAGAGCCTAAGAGAGCATCAAGGTCTTGCCGTTCGAAACCGTAGATTGAACCATTTGGTTCGTGACCTCGACATCGGATACACCTTTGACGCTTTTGTTCTTAAACCGGTTGAAGAAGACAAAGTTCGTGAAACCTTTGCCAAGTTGCATTTTCGCTCACTTCTTGAACGTGTGCTAAAAGCGCGAGGCACAACAGGCGTGAGAGCGGAAACGCCTGATTTACAAGAAGATTCTGTGCCTATTGCGGTTTCTAAAGTTTCAAAACCACTTGGAACCTTGCCGGCTGAAAGCTCAATTGATTTGAAGGGGATTTCCACAAGCAAGGAGCGCGTCGCGGTAGTGCTTCGCTTCGAAGAAGAAGGTGATAAGTCGCTTCTTGAGATTGGTATTGCCTCTGATACTGGTCGAGTTACTCTGCTGGGCAAGGAACTCAACAAGGCAGCTTTTGATTTCCTAGCATCTAGTAAAGAGAAAATAGTTTACGACTCAAAGAACGCTGAACGGTCACTGATTGAGATTGGGCTGGCACTAGATGGTGTGATAGCAGACCCTCTGCTTGGTGCTTACGTTGATAACCCATTGCGTAAGGGCTATGCAATCGAATCTCTGGTTGAAGAGTATTTGGGAATTGTAGTTGCCTCTCCATCAGATGAAATCGGAGAAGCACTGCCGAGTTCGTCAGAACTGGCTTGGTATCTTCTTAAACTGAGTGAAACGATCAGTGATCGACTTGAAGAATCGAAACAAACCGGAGTATACGCAGAAGTTGAACTTCCTAGCAGCCACACGCTAGCTCGCATGGAGACAGCTGGAATCACGTTGGATGTCAAAACTCTAGATGGCATGATTCGCGAACTTGATTCAGAAATAGCTGAGATTGCTAAATCTTGTTTCGAAATCATCGGTAAAGAAATCAACCTGGCTTCTCCTAAACAACTGCAGACAGTCTTGTTCGAAGATCTGGGCATGAAGGGAACTAGCAAGGTTAAAACTGGTTTCTCAACTAACGCTGAAGCTCTAACTACATTGTTTGAACAAACCGCTCATCCGTTTCTAGAGAAACTTCTGCAACACCGTGAGCTAACGAAAATCAGGCAGATTGTCGAAACAATTATTAAGTCTGTCGCCTCAGATGGACGCATCCACACAAGTTATGTGCAGACAGGCACCTCAACTGGGCGGCTTTCCTCCGAAAACCCAAACCTGCAGAACATTCCTATCCGAAGTGAGCGTGGCCGCAAGATTAGAGATTCATTTGTTGTTGGCAAGGGCTTTGATCAGATCATTACGGCTGACTACTCTCAAATAGAAATGAGAATCCTTGCTCACCTGTCCGGTGATGCTGGATTGATTGAAGCTTTCAAATCAGGTGAGGATCTGCACAAGTTCGTGGGATCGAGGATTTATGGGGTAAAGCCTGAAGAAGTCACCTCAGCAATGCGTTCAAAAGTGAAGGCGATGTCATATGGCCTTGTCTATGGTCTATCTGAATATGGTCTTGCCAAGCAACTGCGCATACCTAACGCTGACGCCAAGCAGTTGATGTCGGATTACTTTGAACGTTTTGGTGGGGTAAAGAGATACCTGGCTCAGGTTGTGGATGAAGCGAAGCTTGATGGTTTTACCAAGACCATTTATGGACGAAGACGGCCTTTCGATGACCTAAACAGCAAGATATTCGCAATCAAGGAAAATGCTCGAAGAGCAGCACTGAACGCTCCTATCCAGGGCACAGCTGCAGACATAATGAAGCTAGCGATGATCAATGTAGATAGGGCTTTAGTTAAAGCGGGTGTACAAAGCAGAATACTTCTCCAGGTCCACGACGAGTTGGTACTAGAGGTTGTTAAGAGTGAACTGGACCAGGTAAAGGCCATTGTCATCCAAGAGATGACTAATGCCAGCAAGCTGAACGTGCCTTTGGAGGTCAATGTTGGTGTTGGCAAGAGCTGGGGAGAGGCAGCCCACTGATGGCCAAGGCACTAATTCGAGTCCAGACCGAGGTCGGCTTACACGCCAGACCAGCTGCAGAATTCGTCAAAGCTGTTGCCGCTAGTGGCCATTTGGTTCATTTGACTAACCGGACCGGCAAAAAGGTCTTAGGGAACAGTATTTTGGGGATTCTGAGCCTTGGAGTCAAACACGGTGAAGAGATCACCATCGAGGTTTCTGGACTACATGAAGATGAGGTTCTACAGACTCTAATTGCTGTTGTTACAGGTCTTTAGTAGGCGTTAGACTAGCGGAGGTCCATTTCATGGGCCAAAATCCTATCCACGTTCACATTGGGATTGCCTATGACTAAAACAGAAGCAACTTGGTGTGGCCCGAGTAAAAACAAGATCGAGATATCATCTCTATGACAAGTACTGAAAAAGTTCCTGCACAAGTAGCTATAAATGACATTGGCTCTGCAGAAGAATTACTAGCAGCAATCGAACTAACCCTAAAATCATTCAACGATGGTGACCTTATTCAAGGAATCGTTGTAAAGATTGACCGCGACGAAGTGCTCCTCGACGTCGGATACAAAACTGAAGGTGTTATCCCTTCACGCGAGCTTTCAATTCGCCACGATGCTGACCCAAGTGAGATTGTCACTGTTGGCGACACCATCGAGGCTCTTGTCCTTCAAAAAGAAGACAAAGAAGGCCGTCTAATTCTTTCCAAGAAGCGTGCACAGTACGAGCGCGCATGGGGCGACGTTGAGAAGATCAAGGAAGCTGATGGCGTTGTCCAAGGTTTCGTTATCGAAGTTGTTAAGGGTGGTCTAATCGTTGACATTGGTCTTCGTGGATTCCTACCTGCATCTCTTATCGAGTTGCGTCGTGTTCGCGATCTAACTCCATACCTAGGTCAGACCATCGATGCCAAGATTCTTGAACTTGATAAGAACCGCAACAACGTTGTGCTCTCTCGTCGTGCTCTTCTTGAAGAGTCACAATCAGCTAACCGCACAACCTTCCTAGCAGATCTTGCTAAGGGCCAGATCCGTACCGGTGTTGTTTCGTCTATCGTGAACTTCGGTGCCTTCATTGACCTTGGTGGTGTTGACGGTCTTGTTCACGTTAGCGAACTTTCCTGGAAGCATATTGAGCACGCATCTGAAGTTGTTGAAATTGGTCAGGAAGTTACTGTTGAAGTTCTTGAAATCGATGCAGAGCGCGAGCGCGTTTCACTTTCATTGAAGTCAACTCAGGAAGACCCATGGCAGGTATTCGCAAGAACTCACGCAATTGGTCAGTACGCTCCGGGTAAGGTAACAAAGATTGTCCCATTCGGAGCATTTGTGCGCGTGGCTGATGGCATTGAGGGTCTAGTTCACATCAGTGAGCTATCCGCTAAGCACATCGATCTTGCTAGCCAGGTTGTAACAGTGAACCAAGACGTATTCGTCAAGGTTATTGACATTGACCTGGACCGTCGTCGTATCTCACTTTCACTGAAGCAGGCAACTGAAGAAGTGAACCCCGAGAGCACTGATTTCAACCCGGCACTTTACGGCTTGGCAACAGACTTCGACGATCAGGGTAACTACAAGTACCCAGATGGTTTCGATGCTGCCACAAGCGACTGGAAGCCAGGCTTCGAAGAAGCCAAGGCGAAATGGGAGAAGGAATACTCAGAGGCTCAAGCCCGCTGGGAAGACCACAAGAAGCAGGTTAAAGCTTTCCACGAACTTGAAGCTAGCCTTCCAGACACGAAGCCTGAAGAGGCTGCTGCAAGCACCACTTCATCTTCATCTGAAGGTGCCGATGTCTCAGCAGGAACGCTATCTGCAGACGAGTCACTCAGCGCTCTTCGCGATAAGTTGAACGAAGCAGAATAGTTCAAAAGATTCTGAGGGGCTGAGAGCAATCTCGGCCCCTCAGTCATTTAATAGTTAGGCTTAATGCGTGTATTTAGTAGGGCTAACCGGAGGCATCGCGGCAGGAAAATCAACTGTTGCCAAGCACTGGGTTAGTCGCGGGGGAATAGAGATCGACGCCGATCAACTGGCTAGTGAAGTAGTTGCGCCAAACACTCTTGGAGCTGTTCAAATTCGAAATACTTTTGGTGATGAATTCTTTGATGAGGCCGGTAACCTAGATCGCAAAGCTCTGGGCGAATTGGTGTTCGCATCTAAAGAAAATCTTGCAAGACTAGAAGCCATAGTTCATCCACTTGTTAGAGCTCGTACTAAAGAACTGTTGTCTGAGCTTCCTATCGACTCTGTTGCAATCTATACCGTTCCGCTTTTGGTAGAAGCTAATGTTGACCTGCCATTCGATTCGGTTGTTACCGTCGAAGCGCCTGAGGCTGAGCGAGTCAAACGACTAGTAGCTTCCCGAGGATTCTCTGAGCAGGAAGCTAAGGCGCGTATCGCTAATCAAGCAACACCTATTGAACGAGCAGCCAGAGCTGATCACATCCTGAACTCTAATCAAGACATGTTCCTTCTACTCCGCGATGCTGATGCTCTATGGGAGAAATTTTTGACTGCGAGTGGGAAATTGAATTGAAAGGTCCCACCAGAACTTTCGCTCCGTTCGAGGTAATAAGTGATTACACGCCGTCAGGCGATCAACCTCAGGCAATTGCAGAACTCACTCAAAGAATTCTCGCTGGGGAAAAAGACGTTGTTCTTCTAGGTGCTACCGGAACCGGTAAATCAGCAACCACTGCCTGGCTGATTGAGAAATTGCAGAGACCGACTTTGGTCCTAGCCCACAACAAGACTTTGGCTGCTCAATTGGTCAATGAATTTCGAGAGCTGCTTCCAAACAACGCAGTTGAGTACTTTGTAAGTTATTACGACTACTACCAGCCTGAAGCTTATGTTCCACAAACTGATACTTTCATTGAAAAGGACTCTTCAATCAACGAAGAAGTTGAACGATTGCGATATTCCGCGACTATGAGCCTGCTCAGTCGCAGAGATGTCGTGGTAGTCAGCACAGTGTCATGTATTTACGGTCTAGGCGCTCCTAGCGAGTATTTGGATATGTCTATCCCTCTGCATAAGGGTCAGCATATTGATCGAGACGCTCTCATTCGCGAATTCGTGTCTATGCAATATCAACGAAATGACTACGATTTCTCTCGAGGTAACTTCCGTGTTAAAGGTGACACCATTGAAATCATTCCCGTCTACGACGAGCTGGCTATTCGATTAGAGCTATTTGGCGATGAGATTGAAAACATCTACCAACTACATCCACTTACTGGTGAAGTAGTTAGAGCAATTGACACCATTTCTGTATTTCCAGCCAGTTACTATGTGACCTCGCCTGAACGAATGGGAGTTGCTTTAGAGGCTATTGAAGAAGAGATGGTTGCGCGTGTCAAAGAGTTTGAAATACAAGGGAAGCTGCTTGAAGCTCAACGAATTAAGATGCGCACCACATTCGATTTGGAAATGATCAGGGAGTTGGGTTTCTGTAGCGGTATAGAGAACTATTCAAGACATCTCGACGGCAGAGAGCCCGGGTCCTCACCTTCCTGTCTCTTGGACTACTTCCCAGAGGATTTTCTAACCGTAATTGATGAGTCACACGTAACCGTGCCACAGATTGGTGCGATGTATTTGGGTGACTCATCTAGAAAGAGGACATTGGTAGAGCATGGGTTTCGACTGCCATCAGCTATGGACAATAGACCGCTTAAGTGGACTGATTTCTTGGACAGAGTAGGTCAAACCGTTTATCTCTCAGCTACGCCGGGTAAGTATGAACTCGGTGTAGGCGATGGGGTAGTTGAGCAGATTATCCGTCCGACAGGTTTGATCGACCCAAAGATTGTTGTGAAACCGACTAAGGGGCAGATTGATGACTTGTTGGAGGAAATCAAAGTCAGAGCTGCTAAAGACGAACGTGTTCTGGTTACGACATTGACGAAGAAAATGTCTGAGGAACTAACTGATTTTCTAACCGAAGCTGGTGTGCGAGTGCGATATCTGCACAGCGATGTTGACACGCTTCGACGTGTTGAATTGCTTCGCGAACTTAGGTCAGGTGTCTACGATGTCTTGGTTGGAATTAACCTATTGCGTGAGGGTCTCGACTTACCTGAGGTTTCATTAGTGAGTATTTTAGATGCAGACAAAGAAGGATTCCTAAGGTCCACTACTTCCCTCATTCAGACTATTGGTCGAGCTGCACGTAACGTCAGCGGTGAAGTCCACATGTATGCCGACAAGATTACTGATTCCATGGCTCGCGCAATATATGAGACCAACCGTAGAAGGCAGAAACAAGTCGATTACAACACAGCCCACGGTGTTGACCCACAGCCACTTAGGAAGAAGATAGCTGACATAACTGACAGCATCCTGCGCGAGGAGCAAGATACTGCGAAACTTCTCGAACAAAGCAAAGGTAAACGAGGTAAGGACAATAAGCAGCTTATTGGGACGAGGTCTAGGCCTAACCAAAATGCTAGCTACGATGAGCTTTTAGCTCTAGTAGTTGACCTTGATGAACAGATGAAGTCAGCAGCCGCCGAACTGAAGTTCGAGTTAGCGGCCAGGCTGAGAGATGAAATCAGCGAACTTAAATACACCATTAGGCAGATAGACAAGGTCTAGGCGCTGCAACTCTGGCTCTGTCGATTCAGTTAAACTAGGGGAATGCCGCATATAGCAATTCCGACCAAAGACAAGCTTGTAATCAAGGGCGCTAGGGTACACAATCTAAAGAACATCACCCTTGAAATACCTAAGAATGCAATGGTTGTCTTTACTGGTTTAAGCGGATCTGGCAAGTCATCTCTCGCTTTCGACACCATCTTTGCTGAGGGACAACGTCGCTACGTTGAATCACTAAGCGCATATGCCAGACAGTTTTTAGGCCAGGTTGATAGACCAGACGTTGATTTCATTGAAGGACTCTCGCCGGCTGTCTCAATTGATCAGAAATCAACGAACCGAAACCCCCGGTCAACTGTTGGAACTATTACCGAAGTTCACGACTATCTGCGCTTACTTTGGGCTCGGATTGGTGTTCCGCACTGCGCTGAATGTGGTGAAAGGATTACCAAGCAAACTATTCAGCAAATAGTTGATCAAATCATGCAACTTCCAGCTGGAACTAAGTTTCAAGTCCTAGCTCAAATAGTTGATCAGAAAAAGGGTGAGTTTTCAGAGCTATTCCGAGATCTGATTTCGCAAGGATTTGCAAGAGCTGTCGTAGACGGTGAAGTTATTCAACTGGCTGAGGCCAAACCGCTCAAGAAGACCTTCAAGCACGACATCTCGGTGGTAGTTGATCGTCTCGTTGCTAAGCCAGACATTCTGCAACGCTTGACTGATTCAGTTGAGACGTCCCTGAAGCTTGCTAACGGACGTTTAACCTTAGATCTCATCGATGCCAAGGGCGATGGCAGATTCCGAAACTTTAGCGAAAAGATGTCTTGCCCTAACGAGCATCCAATGGCGCTAACAGAAATAGAACCTAGGACTTTCTCGTTTAACGCTCCATTTGGTGCTTGCCCAACATGTTCCGGTCTTGGCACCAAGATGGCGGTGGACAGAGAGCTCGTAATCGGTGATGTTGCTGAATCCATCAACGGTGGGGTTATTAGACCTTGGTCAACTCAAGGTAAGGGTCTGTTCACCTACTACACAAGACTTCTTACTGGACTTGCTAAGGACATGGATTTCTCGCTTGATACAGCTTGGCAACATCTACCCAGCGAAATCCAGGACGCCGTGCTTTATGGAAACAATTTCGATGTACAAATGAAGTGGAAGAACAAGTATGGGAGAGAACTTCGATACACCACAGGATTTGAAGGTGCACTGAATTACATCGAGCGCAAGTATCTAGAGGCCGAGAACGACTATGGCCGTTCTCGTTGGGCTGAGTATTTGCGTGAGACACCATGTCCTGATTGCAACGGAGCCAGATTGCGTCCGGAAGTTTTAGCAGTAACGGTGGCAAACACCTCCATAGCTGATGTTTGTTTCATGTCACTGGCGAACTGTCTTAACTTCTTTGAGAAGCTCAAACTGGATAAACGAGATGAAAAGATTGCTTCCCAAGTTCTTCGAGAGATTAAAGCCAGGCTTGAGTTCTTAGTAGCTGTCGGGCTCGAATATCTCAGTTTGGAGAGGGCGGCAGCAACTCTCTCTGGTGGTGAAGCTCAAAGAATTCGATTGGCAACTCAGATTGGTGCTGGGCTTACCGGGGTCCTCTACGTTTTGGACGAACCAAGTATTGGTCTGCACCAGCGCGATAACCGTCGATTGATTGAGACTCTGATCAAGCTAAAGAATCTTGGGAATACCCTAATTGTTGTTGAGCACGATGAAGACACGATCAAGGCAGCGGACTGGCTTGTTGATATCGGTCCAGGAGCTGGTGTTCATGGTGGTGAGGTTGTTCACAGTGGAAGCTATAAAGCAATTCTTAGCAACAAGGAATCCATTACCGGTGCTTTTCTGAGCGGGAGAGAATCAATCAAGATTCCAAAGGTCCGCAGAAAGGCGGACTTGAAACGAGTTATTAAAGTTGTCGGAGCTAAGGAAAACAACCTAAAGAACGTTGATGTGGTGTTCCCACTGGGAACTCTTACCGCAGTAACTGGCGTGAGTGGTTCTGGTAAGTCCTCATTGGTAAACGATGTGCTCTATGAGGTTCTTGCTAATAGGCTCAATGGCGCAAAGGGTGTTGCTGGTAAGCACACTCGTGTTGAGGGTTTAGAACAACTAGACAAGGTTGTCCATGTTGATCAGAACCCAATTGGTAGAACTCCTCGATCAAACCCCGCTACCTATACCGGTGTTTTCGACAACATTCGAAAACTGTTTGCTGACACTCAAGAATCTAAGGCAAGGGGATATCAGCAGGGTCGGTTCTCTTTCAACGTCAAAGGTGGCCGCTGTGAGGCCTGTAGTGGTGATGGCACCCTAAAGATCGAGATGAACTTCCTGCCAGATGTTTACGTCACATGCGAGGTCTGCCACGGTGCTAGATACAACAGGGAAACCCTTCAAGTTCGATACAAAGGTAAGTCGATCTCCGAAGTCTTGGAAATGCCTATTGCAGAAGCTGCAGAATTCTTCGCCGCAATCACATCAATTTCAAGATACCTAGACACTCTTGTTGAAGTTGGTCTTGGTTACGTGCGACTTGGTCAGAGTGCAACGACTCTATCTGGAGGTGAAGCTCAACGCGTTAAGTTGGCCACTGAATTGCAGAAGCGCTCAAATGGTCGAAGCATATATGTTTTGGATGAACCAACCACCGGACTTCACTTCGAAGATGTTCGCAAATTGCTAATCGTACTCAATGGCCTGGTTGAAAAGGGAAACACTGTCGTGGTTATTGAGCACAACTTGGATGTAATTAAGTCTGCGGACTGGATTATTGACATTGGGCCAGAAGGTGGATCAGGCGGCGGCGAGATAATAGCCACAGGCACCCCTGAAGATGTTGCCAAATCAACGAAATCACACACAGCTAAATTCCTGAAAGACGTCCTGGGTACCTAAAAAATGGCCAACGATGTCGATTTTCGACCTAAGACCGGGGAGATACCAACCAATCCTGGTGTTTACCGGTTTATCGATGAGAACGGCAGAGTGCTTTACGTCGGTAAAGCCAAAAACCTAAGAGCAAGACTGAGTTCCTATTTTGCACCTCTTGAAAGTTTGCAAGAGAAGACCAGGCGAATGGTTCAGACCGCTCGTGATGTGAACTGGACTATCGTCAAAACAGAGTTTGAAGCTTTACAGCTTGAATTCACCTGGATCAAAGAGTTTGATCCTCCTTTCAACGTTCGTTTCAAAGACGATAAGAGTTACCCGTATCTGGCCGTCACCGTTGGTGATGAAATACCTAGAGCGTTCATAACTAGAAACAAGGGCATTAAACAAGCGAAGTATTTCGGTCCGTATACACAGGTTTGGGCAGTTCGAGAGACCCTAGATACATTGCTCAAGGTGTACCCGGTTAGATCTTGCACCAGTGGAACCTACCAAAGAGCCAAGCGCACAAATAGACCGTGTTTGTTAGCAGACATCGGCAAATGCTCTGCTCCATGTGTTTCCAGAGTCTCGGTAGCAGAGCACAAGACCATAACCAAGGATTTTGTGGACTTCATGAACCACGGTGATGAGGCACACATTGAATCATTGAAGAAGCGCATGACCGAGGCATCAGAGACTCAACAGTATGAACTAGCGGCGAGCTTGCGTGATGATGTCAGCGCCTTAGAAGCAGTCTTGGAGAAGAGCACCGTAGTTTTCACTGACAATACTGATGCCGATCTGTTCGGCATAGCTGACGATGAGTTAACTGCTGCGGTCAGTTTATTTAGAGTGCGTAGCGGTCGTATCCGCGGTGTTAGGGCTTGGGTAGTCGATAAGGAACTTGAGCGAGATACAGCAGAGTTGGTTGAATACCTTTTGCAGAACGTTTACGGGATTGATTCAACTTCTGCATCAGATGTCCCTAAGGAAATCCTTGTCCCATTGTTGCCAGAGGATTCACAAGCACTAGAAATTTGGTTATCTGAAATACGAGGTAGCAAAGTAGATCTTCGCGTTGCGCAACGAGGGGATAAACGAGCGCTTGCCGAAACTGCAGCAACAAATGCTAAACACGCTCTTTCGCTCTACAAGCTGCGAAGGACAGCAGATTTCACTGCAAGAACTGAGGCACTAGGTGAGATTCAACGATATCTGAATCTGACTGCGGCACCGTTACGCATCGAATGCTTCGACGTTTCTCATTTGGGTGGAACTGGAGTTGTTGCATCCATGGTGGTCTTTGAAGATGGCTTACCCAAGAAGGACCAATATCGAAAGTTCAACATTGGGGAAACCACAGACGACACAGATTCGATCTATCAAGTGCTGACTAGAAGGTTGAAATACTTAGTTTCGGCAGATGAAGAGAGTTCCAATAAATTCAGTTATCGCCCTGGTCTGCTGATCGTTGATGGTGGAGCACCTCAGGTAAATGCAGCGCAGCGAGCGCTTGATGATCTAGGTATCACTGACATACACATCGTGGGGCTGGCAAAACGCTTAGAGGAAATTTGGCTACCCAATAATCCCTTCCCAACGATCCTTCCACGTAGCACCGAAGCGCTTTTTCTCCTGCAACGAGTGCGCGATGAGGCCCATCGATTTGCAATCACAGCACAGCGGCAGAAGCGAAAATCTGCGATAGCCACTGAATTGATGAACATTGAGGGACTGGGGGAGAAACGAGTTACAGCCCTACTAAGAAGATTTGGCTCCGCTAAAAGGCTAAGAGCGGCTTCAGTTGAGGAGATAGCTGAAGTAGCGGGGATAGGAAAAAGCTTGGCGGAATCAATTATTCGCCAAATAGGAACAGCCGAAAGCCTCTAGCAGAGGTTGAACCTTTTGCAACTCGGGCGTGTCGCAAAAGTATTAGAGTTAGTACATCCAACTTTTCGAGAGAGCAACCTTGAGCGATAAAAACTATGAACTACTCATAGTCACCGGCATGTCCGGTGCCGGTCGCTCAACCGTTGGCAAAGCATTGGAAGATTTGGATTGGTATGTCGTAGATAACCTTCCACCTCAACTAATTCAACAGATGGCTGAACTGTTTTCGCGCTCAGATCGTGAGTTGCCTAGATTAGCAGTGGTGGTCGATGCTCGAGGTGGAGAACTCTTTGAAGATCTAACAATCCATTTGAATGCTCTTGTTAAAAACAACATCCAAGCGAGAATTCTGTTCCTTGAAGCTAATGATTCGACTCTCATTAAGAGATATGAACAGGTTAGAAGGCCCCATCCATTGCAGGGTAACGGAACTATCAGTGACGGCATAACTAGTGAACGTCAAACTCTGCTGCCGCTGCGAGAGCGTGCAGATGTCATTATCGATAGCAGCGATATGAACGTCTATCAGTTGGCCGCTAAAATCTCCGAACATTTCTCAACAGCCGAGAACAGAAAACTTAACGTCCTGATTCAGAGTTTTGGATTCAAATATGGAGCTCCCAGCGATGCAGATTTGATTGCCGATATGCGTTTCTTACCAAACCCTTACTGGGACGAGAAACTTAGGCCATTCACAGGTGAGGACAGTCAAGTTGCCGATTACGTCTTGGCTCAAGATGGTGCTGAAGAGTTCATAGTCAACTACATCGCAGCTTTGCAGCCTGTTATTCGAGGCTATCTAAAGGAGAACCGTAAGCATGCTTCAATAGCCCTTGGTTGCACTGGAGGAAAACATCGATCAGTCGCAACCGCAATTGAGATAGCTAAACGATTAGCGGATAACCCAGAGATAGCTGTCCGTGTTAAACACCGAGATTTAGGAAAAGAGTAATTAATGGCATTAACAGCAGAGCTTAAGGACGAGCTAGCCCGAGTCGAGGTTACTAAGAGCAACATCAAGTCTGCAGAGATCTCGACCATTCTTAGATTCTGCGGAGGATTGCACCTAGTCGGGGGAAAAATCGTTGTCGAGATTGAGGTTGATACCGCAGCATTGGCTAGAAGAGTCAAAAAGGAATTGGGCGAGGTATATGGCGTAACTAGCGAGTTGGCGATGATATCAGCCGGAGGCATCAGAAAGACCACCAGATATCAACTCAGAGTTACTGAGAATGCAGAAATACTTGCCAGACAGACTGGACTAATTGACACCAAGAATCGTCCAGTTCGAGGACTTCCTGCAGCACTGGTTTCCGGTAGCAAAGCGGAAGCAGCTGCTGTTTGGCGCGGGGCCATTCTTGCTCATGGTTCACTTACCGATCCAGGACGTTCAGCAACTCTCGAAATTACTGCCCCTGGTAATGAAGCAGCTATGGCTCTAGTAGGAATAGCCAGAAGACTAGACGTTGTTGCTAAGGTACGTGAGGCCAGAGGCGTTTACCGCGTTGTCGTTCGTGAAGGTGATGCCATCGTTGAAATCCTTAAGCACACTGGCGCACATGGAGTTGTTTTAAAATATGAGGAACTGAGAGTTCGTCGAGAGGTTCGTGGTAAGCAAAACCGCTTGGCGAACTTTGATAACGCCAACCTGATGCGTTCCGCTCAAGCAGCCGTTGCCTCAGGCATGCGAGTTAGACGAGCTATGGAGATTTTGGGGGATAACATTCCAGATCATCTGAAGCTCGCGGGGGATTTGCGATTACAGCATAGGGACGCCAGCCTAGACGACTTGGGAAGATTGGCGTCACCACCTCTAACCAAGGATGCGATCGCCGGTCGGATTAGAAGATTGTTGGCACTTGCTGACAAAGTTGCAGCCGAGCAAGGCATTCCTGGTACAGAATTAGACCACGAGCAAGACTAGAAGCAGATAGGTAACTATAAATGAGTAAATATGTATTGCCAGATCTTTCATATGACTACGGGGCCCTAGAACCAAACATTTCTGGTCGAATTATGGAACTTCACCATGACAAGCACCACCTGGCCTACGTCAACGGAGCTAACACAGCTCTCGATGCATTGGCCGAAGCGCGCGAGAAGAATGACTTGACTATGGTCAACAAGTTCCAGAAGGATCTTTCTTTCAACCTCGCTGGCCACATCAACCACACAGTTTTTTGGAAAAACATGTCTCCAGAAGGTGGCGATAAGCCAACTGGAGAACTGGCTGCTGCAATTGATAATTTCTTTGGCACTTTTGACGCCTTCAGAGCCCATTTCACTGCTAGCGCGCTGGGAATTCAAGGTTCTGGTTGGTCAATCCTGGTTTGGGACATCTTGGGCCAGAAATTGCTTATCGAGCAGCTTTACGATCACCAGGGAAACCTATCGGTCGGGTCAATTCCTCTTCTGATGCTGGACATGTGGGAACACGAGTTCTATTTGGACTACCAGAACGTCAAACCTGAATATGTCAAAGCCTTCTGGAACATCGTCAATTGGGCAGATGTTCAGGCCAGATTCGACGAGGCTAGCAAGAACACCGCTACTCTTCTGCTACCCTAAAAGCAGGTAATCCGCACAATGCTGAGTGGAGAAAATCCACACAAACCCCCTCAAATAAGCGCTTCTGAGCGCCTGAAAATTATGGAGTAAAAATGGCAACACGCGTTGGAATCAATGGTTTTGGACGTATCGGACGTAACTTCCTGCGAGCAGAGCTTGCAAAGGGCACTGACCTAGAGATTGTTGCCGTCAATGACTTGAGCGACCCTGCCGGTCTTGCTCACCTGTTGAAGTATGACTCTGTAAATGGTCGTCTCAACCAGGACATCACTGTTGATGGACAGAACATTATTGTTGGCGGAAATGTCATCAAGGTTCTTGCTGAACGTGACCCTGCAAACCTCGGCTGGGGAGATCTTGGTGTTGACATCGTCATCGAGTCAACCGGTCGTTTCACCAACGCAGATGATGCTAGAAAGCACATCGAAGCTGGAGCAAAAAAGGTAATCATTTCAGCTCCGGCAACCGGTGAAGACGCTACTTTCGTTATCGGTGTTAACGAGCACCTATACGACCCAGCCAGTCACCACATCATCTCCAACGCATCATGCACAACAAACTGTCTGGCACCGCTTGCAAAGGTCTTCAACGACACATTTGGAATCGTAAACGGTTTGATGACAACGGTCCACGCGTACACAGCTGACCAGAACCTACAAGATGGTCCGCACTCTGATCTTCGTCGTGCAAGAGCAGCGGCTATCAACATCGTTCCTTCATCAACAGGAGCTGCAAAAGCTCTAGGCCTAGTTCTTCCAGAACTGAAGGGTAAATTGGATGGTTTTGCTCTTCGTGTTCCAGTGCCAACTGGCTCCATCACTGACCTAACCTTGGTTTCTAAGGTTGAGGTAACAGTTGAACAGATCAAGGCTGCCTACAAAGCTGCAGCCGCATCTGGCGCGCTAAAGGGTATCTTGAAGTACACAGAAGATGAAATTGTTTCAAGCGACATCGTTGCTGACCCGCACTCATCTATCTTTGATGCTGGACTGGTTCGAGTAATCGGTGGAACAACAGTGAAGTTATCTTCTTGGTATGACAACGAGTGGGGTTACTCAAACCGTTTGGTTGACCTAACCGAACTTGTTGCTAGCAAGCTCTAATCAATATGCGCACACTCAAAGACCTGCCTGACATTCCTGGCCAGCGTGTAATTCTGCGCTGTGACCTGAATGTTCCCCTCGATGGTTCAAGGATTACAGACGATGGAAGAATCATCGCTTCAATCCCGACCATAAAGGATTTGCTATCTAGAGGTGCCAAACTAATCATCGTCAGCCACTTGGGCCGCCCAGACGGTGCTGTTGAACCAAAGTATTCACTGGCTCCGGTAGCCAATAGATTGGCTGAACTTCTCAACCAACCGGTCGCTTTTGCCTCCGACACAATCGGACCGAGTGCTGAAGCTGAAGTGGCGAAGCTTGAAGCAGGCGAGGTTGTGGTTCTTGAGAACCTCCGTTTCAACGCAGGGGAGACAGCAAAGGACGAGCAGGAACGTATTTCTTTTGCGAGAGAACTAGCCAAATTCGGTGATCTGGTAGTTAGCGATGGGTTCGGTGTTGTTCACCGCAAGCAAGCTTCTGTTTATGATCTTGAGAAGCTACTACCAAGTTACGCCGGACTTTTAATAGAGCAAGAGCTACATGTGCTGCAGGGACTTACTAATAACCCGACTCGCCCCTACAGCGTTGTTCTTGGTGGCTCAAAAGTTTCCGACAAGATTGGCGTAATCGACCATCTACTTCCGAACGTAGATTCCTTGCTAATTGGCGGTGGCATGGTTTTTACTTTCCTGGCAGCCTTGGGTCATAAAGTTGGCGGAAGTTTGCTTGAAGTAGATCAGCTCGAGACTGTTCGCGGTTACCTGGCCAAAGCTAAAGAGCTAGGTGTGGAAGTTATCTTGCCAACAGACATTGTTGTTGCAAGCAAGTTCGCTGCTGATGCTGAGTTCTTCATTGCTTCCGCCGATGCTATCGAAGAAGGTTCTTTCGGAGCTTCAGGGCTTGGTCTGGACATCGGCCCAGACAGCGCAAAACGATTTGCTGAGGTTATTGCTAACTCTAAAACTGTGTTCTGGAATGGACCGATGGGTGTTTTTGAATTTGAGAATTTCGCTAACGGAACCCTTGTTGTCGCCAAAGCATTAGCGTCTGTCGATGGCTTATCAGTAGTTGGCGGAGGGGATTCAGCAGCAGCGGTTAGAGCCCTCGGTTTCAGTGATGATGAGTTTTCACATATTTCAACCGGCGGTGGCGCAAGTCTTGAATTTTTAGAAGGTAAAGTTATGCCAGGTCTGGAGGTCCTTAAGTGAGCAACGAACGAGTACCATTTATCGCTGGTAACTGGAAGATGAACTTGGATCACCAGCATGCCATCGCACTAGTTCAAAAGCTTTCATGGACACTAAAGGATGCAGACCACGACTATTCCAAGACTGAGGTCGCAGTCTTTCCACCTTTCACCGACTTGAGAACCGTGCAAACCCTGATTGATGCAGAGAAGTTTGAACTCAAAATTGGCGCTCAGGACCTAAGCAAGTTTGACTCTGGTGCATATACTGGCGAGATTTCTGGTGCTTTCTTGAAGAAACTCGACGTGAAATACGTCTTGGTAGGTCACAGCGAACGTCGTTCATATCACTCTGAGACAGATGAGATAGTTCAGGGTAAAGTGGCTGCCGCCTTCAAGCATGGCTTGATTCCAGTCATCTGCGTGGGCGAGACCCTTGAAGAATTAGAGACCGAAGGGCCATCTGCTGTCCCAGTAAGACAGATTTTGGCAGCCCTTGAGGGGCATTCCCAGCTGGGAGAGTTCATCGTTGCCTACGAGCCAGTCTGGGCTATTGGTACCGGTCAGGTCGCTACTCCTGAACAGGCGGCCGATGTTGCTCAAAAGATCAGAGCGGCTATTTCAAAGGCTTTTGGGCCAGAAATAGCCGATAGTACAAGGATTCTCTATGGTGGCTCGGTCAAAGCAGCTAACGTAGCAGGATTCCTTAGAAGCCCCGAAGTTGACGGAGTTTTGGTCGGTGGAGCCAGTTTGGACGTCGATGAGTTCTCTGGCATCGCTCGTTTTCTCAAGCACCTGACCTTATAATTACCTAGGTAGGGTTTTATAGCCCTCAAAACTGACGAAAGCTCATCATAATGACCGGAATTTTTATTGCTCTAAGGATCTTGCTTGGAGTTACCAGCCTTCTCCTAACCTTGCTTATTCTCCTTCACAAGGGTCGCGGAGGCGGCTTGAGCGACATGTTCGGTGGTGGAATCAACACCACTATGTCATCTTCAGGCGTTGCTGAGCGTAACCTAAACCGCATCACTGTAATCCTGGGCTTGGTCTGGGTAGTGACGATTATCATCTTGGGGCTCGCCTCAACCTATTCTTGGGCGTAACTCTTGAGCGGTAACGGATCAGCAATCAGAGGATCACGCGTTGGCGCCGGTCCTATGGGCGAACAAGATAATGGCTTCCAAGCCGACCGAATCACTAGAACCTTTTACTGCTTCAACAATCATTCTTTCAGCCCTTCATTTGCAGCAACTGTTGACGCTGCGGAGCTTCCAAACGAGCTTGACTGTCCACACTGTGGTCTGCCTTCTGGTTTAGATAAAGATAATCCGCCTCAGATCGCAAAGCACGAGCCGTATAAGACTCATCTGGCTTACGTCAAAGAGCGTAGAACTCCAGCTGAAGCAAAGACCTTGCTTGACGAAGCAGTAGCGGCCGTTCGAGAGAGACGTGAACGTTTGCTAGCTGAGGCGAAGGCTGAGGCCAAGAGAGCAACTGCTAAAGCTAAAAAGGCTTAGCAACTCCAAAATTCTGCACCAGCAGCCTGATCTACAAACCAAATTGTTTCGCCGATGGCGTTGATCTTTGCAGCGGGTAGTTCGCAATTCTCATCAGTGTGTACTGAAGTTACCGCATCTGATTTATCTAACCCAGAGACCACAAATACAATCTTTGCAGCAGAATTGAGAATTGAGTAGCTGAGGCTTAATCTTTCGGCAGGCGGCTTAGGTGAATTCGGTTCAGCAACAATCAACTGATTTTCCGCTAGGCTTTCGTGCCTAGGAAACAAAGAAGCAACATGGCCGTCTGGCCCCATACCCAAAATAACTAGATCAAATTTTGGGGTTAAAGATCCAAAGTGTTTTCTTACTTCAACCTCGAATAGCTCTTTTGCGTTTAGCAAATCCGAAGAGTTACCAGTGGCGGGGAACTCGTGGATGTTTACTTCAGGAACAACTACTCTCTTAAAGAAAGCTTCTCTGGCTTGAACAGCATTTCTTTCTATGCTTGCCGAGTCAACGTATCTTTCATCACCCCACCAGAAATGAACTTTTTCAAGATCCAGACGCTCTAAGTCAGGCTGTTCAGCAAGTACCCTAAGTGTGAGAATTCCAACTGTGCCTCCAGTTAGAGCGACATTAGCGATCCCTTTTCTGGAGACTGCTTCAACAAGTGTCTCAATGATTTCGCGCGCAGCTTGATGTGCGACATCTGCAGCATTAAAAGCTCGTCTGATTTTGGTGATGTGCTCCACGTGTTATTTAGCCTTTTTTGAGACTTTTGGAGTCTGACGATTGGTCCCGAAACCCTTTGTGATTAGTTTGCCAAAGGCATCATCGCTGTCAAGCCTGCGAAGATCTTCGATCAAACAATCCCTTGGCGAACGTCTCGGGAGGCTTATGTCCCTAGTTGGTTGGCCAGGTTGAATGAGCGTCGCAACGTCTGGAATGTTTCTAATGATTTCGATGTCTCCAGATTTACGAAGAAGCTTCACGCCTTTGATTCCAGAAACTGCTTCGCCACGAATCGTTCTGACCAATTTAACTTCGACTTTCAGCTTTAGTTCAAGCCAGGCAGCCAACAGGTCAGTGCTGGGAGAGTCAACCGCACCAGTAACAGTGACGCTGGTAACTGGGTCGTAAGGAGGTTGATCAAGAATTGCGGCTAGCTGTGCCCGCCAGAGCGTAAGCCTTGTCCAGGCAAAATCACTGTCACCCGGTGAGTAGTTTTTGGCCAGGTTTGAAAGCCAAGCATGAGGGTCTTTTTGGGCAGCAGCGTCTGTAATTCTGCGTTGCGCAATTCTTCCGATTGCCGAGGCCGATGGCTTCTCAGGTGCTGTCCCTGGCCACCAACCAACCACTGGTGCATCGGGGAGTAATAGTCCCGTTACTAATGATTCCGCGTCACTAGCTGCCTCACCATAAGCCTTAAGAACTATGACTTCAGAAGCGCCAGCATCTCCGCCAACACGGATTTCAGCATCTAGCTTTGGTTTCTTGGTGGATTTATCGTCGTTAGCCAAAACAATGATTCGACAGGGATGAGCCCTTGAAGCTTCGTTGGCTGCAAGAATTGCCTCCTCTAAATCCTTGAAGTCAGTTTGAATAAGAAGCGTCAGCACTCGGCCAAGAGCAACAGCTCCGCCTTCTTCTCTAATCTGAACAAGTTCCTTAGAAACTTTGGAGATTGTTGTATTCGGTAAATCTTTAATCATGGTCGTCTCCAAGCTCTGCCATCTATTTGCATCATTCGATCAGCCGAGGCAGGACCCCAAGTCCCTGGTCTGTATGGTTCAGGCTTCCCTGAGTTAGCCCAGAATTCTTCAATCGGGTCAAGAATTTTCCAAGACAGTTCAACTTCTTCATGTCGTGGGAAAAGCGGCGGATCACCAAGAAGCACGTCAAGGATTAAGCGCTCGTATGCCTCCGGAGATGCTTCTGTAAAAGCGTGTCCGTAACCGAAGTCCATTGTTACATCGCGGACCTGCATTCCGACACCAGGAACCTTAGAACCAAATCGTATGGTCACACCTTCGTCTGGCTGCACTCTGATAACTAAAGCGTTTTGGCCTAATGCTGAAGTCTGTGACTCACCAAAGATCTGCTGCGGTGCACGCTTAAATACAATAGCTATTTCCGTAACTCTGCGACCAAGGCGCTTTCCAGCTCGTAAATAGAAGGGGACGCCTGCCCATCTACGGGTATTGATGTCTAGTCTCATCGCCGCAAAAGTTTCAGTCACCGATTTAGGGTTCATGCCATCTTCCTGCAAGAAGCCTTCCACTTTTTCCCCACCTTGCCACCCACCGGTGTATTGTCCACGAGCAGTGTGCCTTGCAAGGTCAGTTGGAATGCGAACTGCAGAGAGAACTTTCTCCTTCTCTGCACGAAGGTCTGCCGCATCAAAAGACACAGGCTCTTCCATCGCAGTAAGAGCAAGCAGCTGTAGCAGGTGATTTTGGATTACGTCTCTGGCTGCTCCAATGCCGTCGTAGTAACCGGCTCTGCCGCCAACTCCTATGTCTTCAGCCATAGTGATCTGAACGTGATCGATGTAGTTATTGTTCCAAAGCGGTTCATAGAGTTGGTTGGCAAATCTCAGCGCCAAAATGTTTTGGACAGTTTCTTTACCCAAGTAATGATCGATACGGAAGATTGAATCGGCAGGGAATACTGACTCGACAACTTCGTTCAACTCACGAGCAGACTGTAGATCATGACCGAATGGCTTTTCGATAACAACGCGCCTGAATTGGTTCGGCTTTGGATCAGCCAAACCTGACCGAGATAATTGCTGAGTAACCAGTGGGAAAGACTTTGGGGGAATGCTTAGATAAAAAGCATGATTACCGTTGGTGCCACGCTCTTTATCTAATGTTTCAATGGTTTCACGAAGTTTATCGAAGGCAGCATCATCACCGAATTCGCCTGACACGAAACGAATACCCTGAGATAACTGCTTCCAAACATCTTCGCTCCAAGGGGTTCGAGCGTATTTCTTTACTGCTTCTAAAACCACTTGACCAAAATCTTGGTCTTCCCAATCTCTGCGCGCAAAACCGACTAATGAGAATCCAGGTGGGAGAAGTCCTCGGTTAGCCAAGTCATAGACCGCTGGCATGAGCTTCTTACGACTCAGGTCACCAGTGACACCGAAGATGATTAATCCAGATGGACCAGCAATGCGGTTAAGTCTCCTGTCGGCTGGATCCCTTAGTGGGTTCTGGCCTGGACCTATCTTGACTGGACTCAATTATGTTCCTTACCCTAGGACTTTCAGAATACGAGCAAAATCGGCTTCTGGGCTTCTCAATGTCAAGCTCAAAACCGGCCTGCCTAAATCGGCAAGCACTTGAGCATCACCTGCTGCTTGAGATGCAATCAACTGACCTAATGAGAAATCACGACCAGAGACTTGGACATCGACCTCTGAGTGAGCAATTAGCTGAAGGAATACACCTTGCTTAGGACCGCCCTTGTGATACTGACCTGTTGAATGCAAGAACCTAGGAGCCCAACCAAATGTTGTCGGACGTCCGGAATGACCGGCAACAGAGTTTCTAAGTACTTCAGTTTCATATTGACCGGTGCGATTCAGGTAAGCCTGGATAGATACGTAACCATCAACCTTCAGTTCACTCAGTAACTTGGTAATTGCGGTTTTGGCATCGTTTGAGTCGCTGAGGTCTAGGTTGTGGGCTCTAACTTCGATTCCATTATCGACAAACAGAGGATCTTCGATTGCAGCACGTTTTTCCAACATTCCACGAGCAGCAATTTTTGCTGATTCAACATCAGGCTGATCGAAGGGATTAACGCCTAACAAATAGCTTGCAATAACCGTTGCATATTCCCACAGCAGGAATTGTGCACCGAGTGAACCCCAGACTGCTAAACCGTTTTGGTTAACAGTCTCTTTAGCTGAAACATTGGCAACTAGAAAATCTTCTTGTTCAGCAGTGACTTCAAAACTCTGGTCAGTCAAGACAACTGGGAGAACACCTCTATCGATTTTTCCTGTCGACTCTGCAATAAGTTGCTCGGCCCAGTCACCAAAACCTGGCAGGGATACGTCGGCAAGAATGCCCAACTTGTCCCTGTATCCAACTAAGCCCTTTGTGCGAGCCATCGCAGCACCGAGAATCAGGGCTGGGTTAGCAACGTCATCTACTGCCAATTGGTCTTTAACTGATTGAGCTTGCTTTACAAGTTCAGCAATATCCGCACCGGCTAGACCCGATGGCACGAGACCAAAGGCCGTTAGCGCAGAATAGCGCCCACCAACATTTGGATCTGCATTAAAAAATTGGTAAGCATCTGCTCTAGCTGCAACTTCCATAGGAGAACCTGGATCAGTAACAATGATGATTCTCTTCGTCTTATCAATTCCTGCATTAGTGAAGGCCTCTTCAAAAACCCGCTTCTGAGAATCAGTTTCAACAGTTGAACCAGACTTTGATGAAACGATGATTGCCGTGCGCTCTATGTCTACTGAAACAACTGCAAGTACCTGTTCTGGCTCAGTTGAATCTAGTACTACAAGTTCAACTCCATAGTTTTTGGTTATGACCTCAGGTGCAAGCGATGAGCCGCCCATTCCACAGAGAACAAAACGGTTCACTCCCTCCGCCTTGAACCTAGCCCGCAAAGCTAATATTTCAGGAATCAGGGGAGCAGTATCAGCAGCTGAGGTGACCCAACCCAATCGGATAGCGGACTCAGACTCTGCATCTTTACCCCAAATAGTGAAATCCTTCGCCGAGATACGACTGGCAATTCGGCTACTAATCAAACCTTCTATTGTTTCGGAAACAGCTAGTTCAGCCGCACCGGTAGCAACAACTCTCAGTGCCATTACTTTGCAGCCTCCAGAGCAGCAGCGACTGAAGCGACTAATTCATTCCAAGAAACAATGAACTTTTCAACACCCTCAGTCTCAAGAAGTTCAGTAACCTCGTCGATGCTAATGCCTAGATCTTCAATTGCGGATAGCACTCCGCGAGATTCCTCGTAGTGAGCCTTAATGCTATTAACTGGAACGATGCCGTGATCAAAAACGGCTTCCATAGTCTTCTCTGGCATTGTGTTGACCAATTCAGGTGCCACTAACTCGGTGACATAAAGAGTGTCACTAAGTGCAGAATCTTTAACTCCAGTTGAAGCCATCAGCGGACGCTGTCTATTGGCCCCAGAAGTCTCGAGCTCTGCCCAAGATGCTGTTGCGAACTCTTGCTCAAATACTTCATAAGCAAGACGAGCATTGGCAAGAGCGGCCTTACTCTTCAAAGCGATCGCCTCAGGTGTTCCTAATGCGACTAAACGCTTATCAATCTCAGTGTCAACGCGAGAGACAAAGAACGAAGCAACAGAGTGAATCTTGCTTAGGTCATGACCGCTTGACTTAGCCAGTGCAATCCCAGCCTGATAGGCAGCGATAACTTCTCGATATCTCTGTAAAGAGAAAATCAAAGTTACGTTAACGCTTATTCCACTTGCGATAAGCTCGGTGATGGCGGCAAGACCTGCTTTAGTTGCAGGGATCTTTATCATGACGTTTTCGCGGTCAACCTTGTCGAAAAGCTCTCTAGCCTGCACAACCGTTTGAGCTGTCTCGTTAGCGAGTCCTGGCTCAACTTCGATTGACACACGGCCATCAAAGCCATTGCTTTTTGCGTAGACGCCAGCGAACACATCACAGGCATCCGCAACATCTTTCGTGGTGATTTCGAAAATTGCTTCAGCAGCGCTTGCACCGGCATGCGCTAGCTCACTTACTTGTTCAGCGTAGCCCTCACCTTTACCAATGGACCCAGCAAAGATTGTTGGGTTAGTGGTAACACCGGATACGCTTCGCGAATCAATTAGCGCAGCAAGTGCTCCCGATTGAATGCGAGTTCTAGAAAGGTCGTCAAGCCAGATACTGACGCCATTTGCGGATAGTTGTTCAAGTGGGGTAGTCATGTTTTTCCTTCTCTAGTTCTTCAAAGACTTTTCAGCAGCTAGAACAACTGCTTCTGACGTAATGCCGAATTCTCTAAATAGAGTCTTGTAGTCAGCTGATGCGCCAAAGTGTTCGATTGAAACACTCTCACCCTTGCCACCGACATACTTCTGCCAACCGAGAGACAGGCCTGCTTCAACAGAGACACGGGCTGTAATTGATTTAGGCAATACTGCTTCCTGATAATCCTTTGACTGCTCTTCAAACCATTCAAGACAAGGAGCAGAAACAACGCGGGCAGAAATTCCTTTTGCCTCTAGTATTGCTCTTGCGTTTACGGCAAGCTGTACTTCGGATCCAGAGGCAATCAGAATAACATCCGGCTTTTTGTTGGCTGCATCAACTAATACGTATGCCCCTTTACTGGTTAGCGAAGCAGACGCAAAGACAGCGCCTGTCTCATCTGCTTCACCGCGTTTAAACACAGGAATATTTTGACGCGTTAGCGCGATGCCTGCTGGGCCTTCACGGCGCTCGAGCATAGTTTTCCAAGCTTGGGCCACTTCATTGGCATCTCCTGGACGAACAATATCTAATCCTGGAATAGCTCTCAGAGTTGCTAGCTGCTCAATTGGCTGGTGAGTAGGGCCATCTTCACCAAGTGCAACGGTGTCGTGAGTCCAAACGAAGATCGACGGCACCTTCATGAGCGCAGCCAATCTAACTGCCGGTCTCATGTAATCGCTGAAAATAAGGAATGTTCCACCAAATGCACGCGTCTTGCCGTGCAAAACAATTCCATTTAGGATTGCAGCCATTGCGTGCTCGCGAATTCCGAAGTGCAGAACACGACCATACTGATCACCTGACCATTCGTGAGTAGACCACTTTGCTGGAACAAAAGATTTAGAACCTTCGATGGTCGTGTTGTTTGATTCTGCAAGGTCTGCAGATCCACCCCAAAGTTCAGGCATCACCTTAGCAATTGCGTTGATGACTTTTCCGCTGGCTGATCTTGTTGAAATCTCAGTACCAGATTCAAAAACGGGAAGCGATGATGAAAGCTCTGCAGGAGTGTTACCGGTCTGCACACGATCAAATAGATTCTTGCGCTCAGGATTTTTTGCGGCCCATGCATCAAATTTTTCCTGCCATTGGGCTCTAGCTACGCTGGCTCGTGTTGCAGCATTATTGCGAGTGTGCTCGATTACCTCAGAGGTAACTTCGAATGTCTTCTCTGGATCAAAACCTAGAGCAGTCTTTAGGCCAGCTAGTTCTTCCGCACCGAGTGCTGAACCGTGGATTTTCCCGGTGTTCTGTTTCTTAGGGGATGGCCAACCGATTATGGTGCGCAAAGTAATTAAAGATGGCTTGTCTGTTACAGCCTTAGCTTTTTCGATAGCTGAATAGAGTTCAACAATATCTTCTTGGTAGTTGCCAGTTTTCTTCCAGTCAACAGTTTGTGTGTGCCAACCGTAAGAACCGTAGCGAGCTGAAAGGTCTTCTGTGAAAGCGATGTTGGTGTCGTCTTCGATAGAAATCTGGTTGGAGTCGTAAATCACAACTAGATTGCCTAGCTGTTGATGTCCAGCAAGGGACGCGGCTTCGCTAGTAACACCTTCTTGCATGTCACCATCACCTGCAATGACGTAGATGTGATGATCAAAGGCACTCTGACCTTCCGGAGTTTCTGGATCAAATAGGCCGCGTTCGTATCTGGCAGCGTAAGCAAAGCCAGTAGCAGATGCCAGTCCTTGTCCAAGCGGACCGGTTGTGATTTCAACACCTTTGGTGTGACCGTATTCAGGGTGTCCTGGCGTTAGCGACCCCCAAGTTCTAAGAGCTTTTAGATCATCTAGTTCAAGGCCGAAACCAGCGAGATACAACTGGTTGTATAGGGTGAGCGAAGAGTGGCCAACACTGAGAATGAAACGGTCTCTGCCAACCCAGTGTTCATCTTTAGGGTCGTGGTTCATAACCTTCTGAAAAAGTAGGTATGCCACCGGAGCTAATGAAATAGCAGTACCTGGGTGGCCATTACCGACTTTTTCGACTGCATCAGCAGCTAAAACTCTTGCAGTGTCTACTGCTCTCGAATCAACTTTGTCCCAAATTAGTGCCATCGGACTCTCTCCTTATCGATTTGCAAATCCAAACACAGCTTTGCTTCATCGCCCTGTGCATATTGCTCTAGAAATAGCCAGAAATGATGATTTCTGGACTCGAATTGGTGCGTTTGAAGTCTATACCCGTTAGGACATTTGATTACGGACATGTAACGGTTGGTGGTTCTTGGCTTAGACTTGAGGAGATGAAACCCCAAATAAAAGCCCCAGAAACGGCGTTGCCGGCGGCTAACAGCTTGGCTCTGGCTAAGGCATATTTGGCTCTGACAAAGCCTCGGGTGATCGAATTATTGCTCATCACGACCGTCCCAGTCATGATTTTGGCCCAAAAGGGGCTCCCAAGCCTATGGCTAGTGCTGGCAACGCTAATCGGTGGGGCGATGAGTGCTGGTTCAGCTAATGCTTTTAACTGCATAATCGATGCAGATATCGACAAAATCATGGGAAGAACCAAAAACAGGCCTTTGGTCACCGGATCATTGACAATCAGACAGGCAAAGATATTTGCGGCGCTTCTTGGTGTTCTTTCGGTACTTTGGCTGGGATTGTTTGTTAATCCGCTTAGCGCAGTTCTTGCCCTAAGTGCAGAACTTTTTTACATCTTCGTCTACACCCTTTTGCTCAAGCGCAGAACTTCTCAAAACATAGTCTGGGGAGGTGCAGCTGGGGCAATGCCTGTACTAATCGGCTTTAGTTCAGTTACCAACACTTTGACTTGGTCCGCGGCAGTGCTATTCCTGATTATCTTTTTATGGACGCCTCCGCACTATTGGCCATTGTCAATCAAGTACAAAGATGATTACCAAGCCGCTGGAGTGCCAATGCTTCCTGTCGTTGCTAACCCAAATCGAGTTGCACTAGAGATCGTGATCTATAGTTACGCGATGGTAGCCAGCACTTTCCTTTTGATACCAGTTCATCCGATGGGTCTGATTTACACCTCAGCAGCAGTGCTTGGTGGCTTCTGGTTCATCTTCGAGGCACACCTGCTTCAGAATAGAACTAGAAGAGATCAAGAAAATAACCCAATGAGGCTCTTTCATATTTCGATTACCTATTTAACGGTTCTATTTATGGCAGTTGGTCTAGACCCACTTCTAAACCTAAATTTCTTCTAAGGAATACTTTTCAGCTCTTCAAGTCTTGCTAGGGATTCATTTCTTTCTTCTGCGTGATCAACAATTGGCGCAGGGTATGCCAAGTCGTAACCTGAGAACACATTCCAAGGCTCATGAACATCTGCACCTGTTAAGTGTTTGAGCTCTGGAACATACTTACGCACATAATCCCCGTTAGGGTCAAACTTTAACCCCTGCATGACTGGATTGAATATTCTGTAATAGGGGGAGGCATCAGTTCCGCAACCAGCAGTCCACTGCCAACCGTGAGCGTTAGAAGCTGGATCGAAATCACTGAGGTGTCTCTCAAAGTGCGCTGCACCTAATGTCCATTCAAGATGCAGATCCTTGACTAGGAATGAGGCGACAATCATTCGAACGCGATTATGCATCCAACCTTCAGCGAGCAGTTGCCTCATCCCCGCATCAACCATCGGGTAACCAGTGTTGCCTTCACACCAAGCTTTGAAGCGATCTTGTGCCTGCGCACCTTCGTCATATCTAAGCTTTTTGAAGCGTGGCTCGTAATAGTCAGTTTGAGTGTGTGGATAGTGATGCAAAACATCTGCATAGAATTCACGCCAGGCGATTTCTTTACGAAAAACAAATGAACCCTCGTCATCACCAAGGTCCGATAGAAGCGTTCTCGGGTGAATCTCGCCATGAGCTAGAGCGTGAGAAAGGTGCGAAGTTCCGCTTAAATCTGCTCTATTCCGGTCTTCGCTGTATTTGACTACTGCGCGCTTCTTGAATCGCTCAAACGTTCTGAGAGCAAAAGCTTCACCAGCAATCACCTTGATTGGAGAGGCTTTGCTAGGCACTGGGATGGCCGTGCCCTCAGTCAAACTAAGCCAAGAAACCTTTTCAGTTTGAACTTTCATAGGAGCGGTATCGGCTAACTGATCCCACGATTTGAAGAAGGGTGTGTAAACACGATAGTTCGTGCCATCAGGCTTTCTAACTGTGCCGGGCTGAACAGCATAGGCGGAACCTAGGAGTTTAAACTCAATACCTTTCGCATCAAGTGCTTTAGCGACACTTTCTTGCTCCAAAACACCTTGGGGGTCAAATCGATTCATGGCAAAGATTTGAGTTGATCCAGTAGACAAGCAAGCTTCAAGTAATTTTTCCCCAAGTTCGAAATTTTCTTGATAGCTAACAATATTCATAACATTGCCTAATGACTGCTTTAGTGAGTTGAGTGATTCAGTCAAACTGTGCTGGCGGATACCTTCGAGTGATTGATATTCTTTTGAATCAAAGGTAAATAGGGGATAGATGTCTTTTGTAGCAGCTACCGCTTCGAATAGGGCCTCGTTGTCTTGAACTCGGAGATCTTTTCGAAACCAGAAAATAGCGCTCATTTTTTATGCAGCAAGTTTCTAGTTATAAGAAGTTGGAAAGTTAGCATGCTTGCTAATAGCGATGCACCAAACATGTGCAGTGCGACAAGTCCTATAGGTAAACCAATTCGAGCTTGCAGTATTCCGACTCCGGCTTGAAGAGCAAGAATGCCAAGAAATACTAAGCTCGTTGTTTTCGCAAATTTTGGTGTGGTACTTGACCTGAAATACAGCAAAGTTTGCAATAGCACTAGGCCAAGTAGAAGGTAGGCGGGGTAGCTGTGTATATGGACAAGCAGGTCTGAGTTCAACCCATTTCTAGGAGTATCGGCATCACCGGCATGAGGTCCAGAGCCCGTGACTATGACACCAATAATGATGGCCAAAATGCCAACTGGGAAAATTACAACTGACAAGTGCTGTGAAGATTCAGACGCCGCAAAACTCCATTGACCATAAAAGCGCCAGACAAGTACCGTGGCGATGCCAATTAGTAGAGCTGAAACTAAAAAGTGAGCACCAACTATCCAAGCATTTAAGCCCGTGAGTACTGTGATGCCTCCAAGAATAGCTTGGGCGACGATGCCCATTCCTAAGGCAAATGAAGGCCAGACTAGGCCAGTTTTTTCAGAGTTGGAAAGTCTAATTACGGTTAGGTAGGTCAAAATAGCCACGATCAAAAGCACGAAGGTCAATAGACGGTTGGCAAACTCTATGATTCCGTGCATGCCCAATTCAGGCACTGTTGAGTAAGACCCCGCTTCACATTCTGGCCAGGTTGGACAGCCAAGTCCGGAACCCGTGAGACGAACTGCGCCTCCCGTTACGACAATTAGAATTTGGCTAACAAGCGATGCCCAAACATAAAGTCTTAGACGCTCTGCTCCTAGAACGGTGTTGAGCAAAATTCAGCCTCTCTGTGGGCATTTCGGGGGTTACTAATTGGGTAACGTTTAGATAAACTTAGAATACTCGCGATGCCAGAAATCCATTAGCTGGCACTCAGATTCTCAGTAATTTATAGAGAAATACTTCTCTACTCGTACTGTTGGTTCGTGAACCTATGAAAGAGGAAAAATCTTGACTGACGCTGCAGTTTCACATCCAGAACTAGAAGGCCTTGGCGTCTATGAGTTCGGCTGGTCAGACAAAGATGACGCTGGAGCTAGTGCAAGACGAGGAATCAACCAAGAGGTTGTCACCGACATCTCTGGCAAAAAGAGTGAACCTCAGTGGACGCTGGATCTTCGTCTCAAGGGTTTCTCTTATTTTTTGAAGAAGCCAATGCCAACCTGGGGAAGTGACCTGAGTGGTATCGACTTCGACAACATCAAATATTTTGTTCGTTCAACCGAGAAGCAAGCTGGCTCTTGGGATGAACTACCTGATGACATTAAGAACACTTACGAAAAGCTTGGTATTCCTGAAGCTGAAAGGCAGCGTCTTGTTTCCGGTGTTGCAGCTCAGTATGAATCTGAAGTGGTTTACCACCAGATCAACGAAGAGTTAGAAAAGCAAGGCGTTATCTTCCTAGACACCGACACAGCGCTCAAAGAACACCCAGAGCTATTCCAGGAGTATTTTGGCACCGTAATTCCTGCTGGAGACAACAAGTTTGCATCCCTTAACACCGCTGTCTGGTCAGGTGGTTCATTCGTCTATGTGCCAAAGGGTGTCCACGTAGAAATCCCGCTACAGGCATACTTCAGAATTAATACCGAAAACATGGGTCAGTTCGAAAGAACTCTGATCATTGCAGACGAGGGTTCATACGTTCATTACATCGAAGGATGTACAGCTCCTATTTACAAGAGCGATTCCTTGCACTCAGCAGTGGTTGAAATTATCGTGAAGAAGAACGCACGCGTTAGATACACAACCATTCAGAACTGGTCTAACAACGTCTACAACCTAGTTACCAAGCGTGCGATTGCTCATGAGGGTGCAACCATGGAGTGGATCGATGGCAACATCGGTTCAAAGGTAACCATGAAGTATCCAGCAGTAATTCTTGCTGGGGAGCGCGCTAGGGGAGAAACTCTTTCAGTTGCATTCGCTGGAGAAGGTCAGCACCAGGATGCCGGTGCGAAAATGATTCACCTAGCTCCATACACCTCTTCGTCAATCGTTTCTAAGTCAATCGCTCGTGGTGGTGGAAGAACTTCATACCGTGGTGAAATACGCGTAAACCCTGGAGCACACCACTCAGCTAACACAGTTCGGTGTGATGCGTTATTGATAGACACAATTTCTAGAAGTGATACTTACCCTGCAGTTGATGTTCGTGAAGATGATGTCACCATGGGTCACGAAGCGACAGTTTCACGCGTGAGCGACGAACAGTTGTTCTATTTGCAATCTAGAGGCCTTGCGGAAGATGAAGCTATGGCCATGATTGTTCGCGGCTTTATTGAACCAATCGCGAAAGAATTGCCAATGGAATACGCCTTAGAGCTGAATAAGCTCATTGAGATGCAAATGGAAGGCGCTGTCGGTTAATGAGCGCTCCAGTACAACATGGTTTAACTGAACACAGTCACGGCGCTGGTGTGCCATTACAGATTAGAAGTGATCGTCTACGTTCTAGCTCAGTTGCAGATTTTCCTGCAATCACCAAGCAACAAGATCTTTGGCGTTATCTAGATGTGGATCAACTTAAAGGTCTCGATGCAGATGTCTTGGCTGAGTACTCTGAGCAGGTAACATTCTCTGGTCCTGCTGGTGTCAGCTTTGATTGGGTTCTTAGTTCATCAGCTCCAGTTGGTTCAATTGGATTACCTGAAGACCGTGTGAGTGCAGCTGGATACACCAATGCGAGTAAGACACTATTGGTAAAGATCGCGGAAGAACTTGTCAGCAGCGAAGAAATTAGGATTTCTATCCAAGGTGACTCAGCTGTCGCTTCGGCTTTGCATCTTTTTATCTCAGCAGGGAAGTTCAGCGAGACAATTTTGATTATTGAGCACACCGGACTAGGTGTCTTAACTGAGAACGTTGAAATTTCAGTAGCGGAGGAAGCAAAGCTCAACCTAGTTTCACTGCAAAACTGGGATAAGGGTTCAGCTCACGTCGCTGCTCACTTTGCAAAGCTTGAAAGAAACTCGTTTCTGAAGCACACTGTTGCTTCATTTGGAGGGGATCTTGTTCGTGTGACTCCTATCGCTACCTTCTCGGGTTCTGGTTCAGAAGTTGAACTAAACGGTGTTTATTTTGCTGAAGCAGGCCAGCATCTGGAGAACCGTCCATTCGTTGACCACGCTGCACCGAACTGCAAGTCAAGAGTTACCTATAAGGGTGCCCTGCAGGGCGAGAAAGCTCACACTGTTTGGATTGGCGATGTATTGATTCGTGCAATTGCCGAAGGCACCGACACTTATGAATTAAATAGAAATCTTTTGCTAACCGATGGAACTCGAGCCGACTCAGTACCTAACCTTGAAATTGAAACTGGGCAGATTGAAGGAGCGGGTCACGCGAGTGCATCCGGTCGTTTTGATGATGAGCATCTGTTCTACCTGCAGGCAAGGGGTATTACTCCGGATGAGGCAAGAAGATTGGTTGTTCTCGGTTTCTTAGTTGAGGTAATTCAAAAGACTGGGATTCCAACACTTATCGATTCACTTACCGGATTACTCGAAGAGAAACTGAACAGGAACTAGCAAATGGCAGTCAGAATTTGTAATGTCAGCGACATCAAGCCCGGAAGAGCTATCCGTGTAAAGATTGGCGATCACGCACTAGCTATCGTGCACAGCCCAAACGGTGAAATTCACGCAATGGATGACAAGTGCTCACACGGTGAGATTTCTCTCAGTGAAGGTTTTGTTGATAACGAAACTATTGAATGCTGGGCGCACGGAGCAAAGTTTTCTCTAGAGTCAGGTTTACCACTATCGCTTCCTGCATTTGAACCAGTCAAGGTTTATGAAGTGCTAGTAGAGAACGATGAAGTTTTTATTGAATACGATCAGGCTTAGGCCACAAGGAAAGAGAACATGTCCATTCTTCAAGTAAAGAACCTGCACGTTTCAGTTGACACTGACCAAGGTGGCAAGGAAATCCTCAGGGGTGTCGATCTAACCATCCGCAGCGGAGAAATCCACGCAGTGATGGGGCCAAACGGCTCAGGTAAGTCAACTTTGGCTTATTCGATTGCTGGCCACCCTAAATACCGGGTTACCGATGGTGAGATCCTGTTGGATGGTGAAAACGTTCTTGAGATGAGTGTCGACGAGAGAGCTCGCGCTGGCTTGTTCCTAGCGATGCAGTATCCCGTTGAGATTCCAGGTGTTTCAGTTTCTAACTTCCTGCGGACAGCTAAGACGGCTATTACAGGTGAAGCTCCTGCACTTAGAACTTGGATCAAGGATGTTCGTGAAGCTATGGACAACCTAAGAATTGACGCAACTTTCTCAGAGAGAAACGTCAACGAAGGTTTCTCAGGAGGAGAAAAGAAACGTCACGAGATCTTGCAGTTAGAGCTTCTAAAGCCGCGCTTTGCCATCCTGGACGAGACAGACTCTGGTTTGGATGTTGATGCACTAAAGATTGTTTCTGAGGGTGTAAACCGCGCTCACGCAACTTCTGACCTCGGTGTCTTGCTAATCACTCACTACACCCGCATCCTTCGATACATCAAGCCTGATTTCGTTCACGTTTTCGTGGCTGGAAAGATTGCCGAGGAGGGTGGTCCAGAACTAGCTGACCGTCTCGAAGCTGAAGGCTACGACCGTTACGTGAAGGCTTATTAGTTGACTGAGATAGATCTAACGCCCGAAAGATATGATCAAGTCCTTGAGGCGATCAAGGAAGTAATCGACCCTGAAATTGGTGTCAACATTGTTGACCTAGGTCTTATCTATGATTTAAAACTCGCTGAAGATGAGTCTCTATTAATACACATGACTCTAACTTCAGCAGGATGTCCTTTGACTGATGTCATTGAGGAGCAAATGGGTCAGGCCTTAGACGGTGTTGTTGAAGCGTTCCGTATCAACTGGGTTTGGATGCCACCATGGGGTCCAGAGAAAATAACCGACGACGGTAAAGAGCAAATGCGTGCTATCGGTTTTGCTATTTAGCTTTACTTCTTTAGTTTGTTAACTAAAAACCATGCACCTGGGATTAGAGCCGCAGCGATAACAGCTTTAGCTGCATCCCAAACTAGGTAAGGCAGCATGTAGCTCGTAGCTGCTACTAGATCTGAACCAAAAGCGTTCATTGCCAACACTGGAACACCGAGGCCGTAAATCACAACTGTGCTAGCAACAAAACTAGCAAGTGCTTTCAGTGCAGTAGACGACCAATTCAATTCTGCAAGACGTCCTGCTACTGCTGCAGCAAAGATAAATCCGATAATGAATCCGCCGGTAGCCCCAAAGATGATGCCTAAACCGGAGCTCGATTCCGCAAACACAGGGAATCCAAGCGCTCCAACTAGCGCGTAAGCAGCCATAGTGATTGAGCCTCGAGCTGCTCCATAAGTTGATCCGATGACCAAGACTGCAAGAGTCTGGAATGTGAAAGGCACTGGCATCGCTGGAATGCTCAATTGAGCTGAGAGTGCTGTTACCGCAACACCGGCTAAGACAAGAATGAAGTTGTTTACAAGTGTCCTTGGGACTAATTTGTCGATTAGGGTGATGTTTTGAGCTTGGGCGATAGACAAAGCTGGCCTTTCGTTTAGATAACGTTTTGATTAATACTAGGGTAGAACAAGCAACCAAACACAAATCTGTTTGAATTTCTGCAATCAACTATTGGAGCCCGATGATTAACGTGCGCGACCTAGAGATCACCATTGGTCCTCGCGTACTCATGTCGGGGGTTACTTTCCAGGTTTCCAAGGGGGACAAGGTCGGACTTGTTGGCCGTAATGGTGCCGGAAAGACCACTCTAACCAAGGTTATTGCGGGAGATTTTCAAGCCAGCGGAGGGAATATCGACCGAGTTGGAGAAATTGGTTACCTTCCACAGGACCCTAGAACCGGAGACCTTCACGAATTAGCTCAAGATCGTATTCTCAACGCCAGGGGATTGGGCACAATTCTTAAGAAACTCGAGCAAACCCGAGAAGAGATGGCCTCTGTTGATGAAAACGTTTATGAAGCAGCTATGGCCCGCTACGAGAAATTGGAAGCCCAGTTTGAAGCTAACGGTGGCTACGCTGCTGAAGCCGAGGCCGCTGCTATTGCCGGAAACCTTGGGTTGAAACCAAATGTTTTATCCCAAGAGATTGGCACGCTTTCCGGCGGGCAGCGACGACGAATTGAGTTAGCAAGAATTCTCTTCTCGGCTGCAACCACCATGATTCTCGATGAGCCAACTAACCACCTAGACGCTGACAGCATTATCTGGCTTCGTGATTTTCTTAAAAATTACCAAGGTGGACTGATAGTTATCAGCCACGATATCGAAATCGTTGAAGAAACAGTTAATCGAGTTTTCTACCTAGATGCGAACCGTGCAGTCATTGATATTTACAACATGGGTTGGAAGCAGTATCTGAAGCAGCGCGAATCTGATGAGGAACGCAGAAAGCGTGAACGCGCAACAGCCGAGAAGAAGGCTAGCGTGCTGCAACTTCAGGCAGCAAAATTTGGAGCTAAGGCTTCAAAAGCATCCGCTGCCCACCAGATGGCTCGTCGTGCGGAAAAACTTCTAAGTGGCCTCGATGATGTTAGAGAAGTTGATCGAGTAGCGAAGATCAGATTCCCGGACCCGCAGTCTTGCGGAAAGACTCCATTGTTTGCCCATAACCTAAGTAAAAGTTATGGTTCACTGGAAATCTTTACAGCTGTTGATTTGGCAATCGATAGAGGTTCAAAAGTCGTAATCATTGGTCTCAACGGTGCTGGTAAGACAACTCTTTTGCGCATTCTTGGTGGAATCGAAAATCCTGACACTGGCTCAATCGACCCAGGTCATGGTTTAAAGATTGGTTACTACGCGCAGGAGCATGAAACTCTCGATGTGACGCGCACAGTTCTAGAGAATATGCAGGATGCTGCTCCTGAACTTGCTGACACTGATGCTCGCAAAACACTTGGGTCTTTCCTTTTCAGTGGAGATGATGTGAACAAGTTGGCGGGAGTGCTCAGTGGCGGTGAGAAGACACGCTTGGCTCTGGCTTCACTTGTGGTGTCAAAGGCCAACGTCTTACTGCTGGATGAACCAACAAACAACCTAGACCCAGCTAGCCGCGGGGAAATCTTGAATGCTTTGGCCTCGTTTTCTGGGGCTGTAGTGCTGGTTTCACACGATGTTGGAGCAGTAGACGCCTTAAACCCAGAGCGTGTTTTGGTAATGCCAGACGGGCAAGAAGATCTCTGGAATGAAGGGTATCGAGATCTAATCGTTCTCTCCTAAGCAGCATTTATACAAACTGCTAATAGGGTGGAAGCAGATATTCTCCCGAAAGGAACACATCATGGATTTAGTTACACTCACACAGGCAATGTTTATGCTCGGCTTCGTTGCAATGGCGGCCGGTACTTTTTACTTCGTTTTAGAACGAGGTGAGCTAAAAGGTGACGGCAGGACAAGTGCAACCTATGCGGCACTAATTACTTTTATCGCAGCTCTTTTTTACTGGCAGATGAAAGACATCGTTGCGTTCCCTAACCCAGGTGATGTCAACCTGATTGCACACACTATGCCGGTTAGATACTTGGACTGGGTTCTTACTACGCCATTGTTGTTAATTGAATTTGGTTTGATCGCAGGACTAGCGGGAGCTGAAAAGGGTTTAACTTACCGACTAGTTCTTGCAGACATCGTCATGATTGTCACCGGTTATTTTGGAGAAATTGGGGTTGCTGGCTCTGCAGGCAACTACGTGAATTTTGTTATCTCATCTCTAGCTTGGGCTTACATCGCATACACGCTATGGCAACTGAAGCCAACCAAGGGAAGCGCTGCGGTAAAGGCCGCGGTGAACAACATGAAGAAGTTTGTTATCTTCGGTTGGTTGGTTTACCCAATTGGAACTGCCCTTCAAGAATTCCTGGAACTCAACAACTCTGATGCTGAAACTGTGAAAATCGCAGTTTGTACTGCAGCCATAATCTACGTAATTGCAGACATCATAAACAAGGTTGGTTTCGGAATTTTTGCACTAAAAGCATTCAAGAAGGACTAGTCCAGTAACCTGTCTTCAGCCTCAGCATCAGTATCTCTAGTAAGCAGCTTTATTTTTCGCGGAGCGAGACCTGCAGTTCTGCGGCGATCCTGAGCGATAGTCCAATAAACCGCACCTAAAGCCATGAGTGCGAAAAGAATCCACTGCATGGCGTAGCTAAGGTGATTACCTTGATTCAATTCAGGCATTGGCATGGCTTGACCAGAAGTCAGTTCAGGAAACTCAGTTACCAATCTTCCATACGCCTGAGTGTATGAAGATAGGTCTTTTATAGAAGCACTAGCTGTCTTGAGATCAATGCTTGGCAGTTGCCCTAATGGGGCAGTTCTATCTAGCGTTGGTTCTGAAGGTCTTAGTCGAAGTGTTAACTGACGATGTGTTGTGTTCAAATCTGGAACAAAGTCAGGTGAGTCTTGTGCGTTTCCTGTTGGTAACCAACCACGTTCAACCCAGATGATACTTTCACTTTCTGTTTTGAAAGCTGCGAGCTGAAGAAAACCAGGGTTTCCAGCAAATGGCCTGTTCCTAATCAGGAAGAAATTTTCAGGGAGATATTGTCCTGAAACTTGAACCTGTCGATATTCAATAGAGGCATTCCACTTAGATTCTGGCCTCAGCAGTTCTTCTAGAGCAACTGGGGTCCTGTCGTAGTTAGCTAGAACTATGTCATTAGATTTTTGAACTTCGGCCGCTCTGGAAAATTGCCATTGCGATAAAAACCAACAAGCGGTGGCAAAGACTGCTGCCAATGAGATCCATAACAACCAACGAATTACAGTTTGACGATTAGCCATTTTCAGATTGCTCTTTAGCCCTAAAGTCATCAGCAGAGATGCTCAGAGTCGGTGCTTCCACCACAGGAACTCTTTTTGTGGAAGCGCTTGAGCCCTGTGCGTTGGCTATAACCACTGCGAAATAGGGAAGAAAGACTGCACCGGCAACGAAAACCAGAGTGAACCAGCTGACCGGTATGGCAACTGCCAAAATGATGCAGATTACTCTTATCACCATGGCGATTGTGTATTTTATGAAACGTGACCGGCGCTCTTGATAAGGAGATTCCTCTACCGAGGTAACTGCTTGAGGTTGGGGCAATTCTTTCCTTCTGTCTGGCTCATAATCAGAGCCAAATTCACGGCAGGCAATAAACTTTATCCTGCACACCAATTATCTCTTAACTGCTAAGGCAAAATCTAAAATGGCTGAATCAAGAACAGTTCTAGTTACCGGTGGTAACCGAGGAATCGGTAAGGCAATCGCTGAAGCTTTCGTTGCTCAAGGGCACCGTGTTGCCGTAACTGTGCGAAGTGGAGAAGGACCTGCAGGAACTCTCAGTGTCAAAGCTGATGTGACCAATGCCGAGTCTCTCGATCTTGCTTTCGCTGAGATTGAGGAGAAGCTTGGTCCGGTTGAGATTTTGGTTGCTAACGCGGGAATCACCAAAGACACCCTTTTGATGAGAATGACTGATGAAGAATTCGAAGATGTCATCAATACGAACCTTTCAGGAGCGTTCAGAGTTCTCAAGCGCGCAACTAAAGGCATGATCAAGGCAAAGTATGGCCGCGTTATTTTCATTGGTTCAGTTGTTGGTCTTTTAGGAAGCGCTGGTCAAGTGAACTACTCGGCGGCTAAGAGCGGCCTAGTTGGGATGGCTAGATCGCTAACCCGCGAACTAGGAGGTAGAGGTATCACAGCAAACGTGGTTGCTCCTGGGTTCATCGACACCGACATGACAGCTGAACTTAGTGCGGAAACTCAAGATGAGTACAAGAGAAAGATTCCTGCTGGAAGATTTGCAGCCCCTGAAGAGGTTGCCAACGTCGTAACTTGGTTGGCCAGTGATGCCGCCTCATACATATCTGGTGCCGTAATCCCAGTTGATGGCGGTCTAGGCATGGGTCATTAGCCTCCAAATATCTCCTTCACTGGCAGAATAAGACAAGTAGAAGTTTTAATTACAGAAAGATTGACATCATGGGAATCCTAGAAGGCAAGAAACTACTAATCACTGGAGTACTAACTGAAGCGTCTATCGCGTTCACAGTTGCCCGCCTAGCTCAAGAGCAAGGTGCGGAGATTGTTCTTTCTTCTTACGGCCGCATGCTTCCAATAACCGAGAAAATCGCTTTGCGACTTCCTAAGCCTTGTCCTGTGATCGAACTAGATGCAACTAGCGATGAAGATTTAGCCGCCTTGCCAGCAAGAGTTCAAGAGCACTTGCCATACCTTGACGGAATTGTTCACGCTATCGCTTTTGCCCCAGGAACAGCATTGGGTGGCAATTTCCTTGAGACTGAGTGGGCTGATGTATCAACGGCGATTCAGGTCTCTGCATATTCGTTGAAATCAATAACCATGGCTGCTAAACCTCTTCTTCGTCCTGGTTCATCAATCGCGGGTCTGACCTTCGACGCGTCAGTTTCTTGGCCGGTCTACGACTGGATGGGTGTTGCCAAAGCTGCTTTCGAATCAACTTCAAGATACCTAGCTCGCTACCTGGGTAAGGACGATATTCGTGTCAATCTGATATCTGCCGGACCATTAAGAACTCCAGCAGGTAAGAGCATCCCAGGCTTTTCTTCAATGGAAGACATCTGGGTTGATCGTGCACCTTTGAAATGGGAGCTGGCAGACACCGAGCCTGCTGCTCGAGGAATTGTTGCTCTACTAAGTGATTGGTTCCCAAAGACAACAGGTGAAATTATTCACGTCGATGGTGGATTGCACTCAACCGGTCACTAAAAACCAATTAGTGGAATTAGATCTCTCAGATCATTTCTAGCAATCAAGACATCGGCTTTCGCTCTAACTCTCGGCTTTGCGTTGAAACCAACGGAGAGCCCAGCTTGATCCATCATGTCCAAGTCATTTGCCCCGTCGCCAACAGCAATGGTTTGACTGAGCGAGATCTCTAGTTCAATAGCCCATTCTCGAAGTGCGTCAGCTTTTGCAGGTTTATCGATAATTTCTCCGATTACATTACCGGTGAGAAATCCATCGATGACTTCAAGCTGATTTGCACGGTAATAATCTAGATTAAGTTCTTTAGCAAGTGGGGTTAGTAGCTCGATGAAGCCGCCCGAGACTGCTCCCGCCTTACCACCAACACTGTGGATGTATTCAATGATTTCCATAGCACCGGGCGTCAGAGTTAGTTTTTTTAGAGTATCGGTAATCACTGATTGGGGCAGTCCTTTTAGAACGGCAACTCTTGCCTTCAGACTTCCAGTGAAATCTAGCTCGCCAGCCATAGCTCTGGCAGTTACCGCTTCCACCTCGGTTCGCTTGCCCGCATGATCGGCAAGCAGTTCAATGACCTCTTGTTCGATTAAAGTGGAATCGACATCAAAGACCACGAGCAGGCGCACAGGTTGCTGGTCTTTGGTCATAAGGAAACTTTATTACCTATTGCCAAGCGATTAGTTCAGTTACTGCTCTTGAGTGTCTCGCGCTGGCTTTAGGTTTCGTCGCTTAGGCTAAAAAACTATGAACGTAGTTCTATATTTTGAGCAGGTCTCACTCATTCGAGGTGGTCGCAACATCCTGACCGACATCAACTGGCAGGTCGAACCAAACCAGCGTTGGGTGATAGTGGGACCTAATGGTGCGGGTAAGACGACTTTGCTTAGAATTGCTTCCACACACCTGCAGCCAAGCTCAGGGTCAGTTCGGGTATTGGGCAGCACTCTTGGAGAAGTTAACGTTTTCGACCTCAGAACGAGAATCGGATTCGCTTCAACTGCAATTGCCAATCGAATACCGAACTCTGAGAATGTGCTTGACGCTGTAATGACAGCTAGCTACGCGATTACAGGGCGATTCAAAGAGGCCTACGATGACGTTGATATTAGAAGAGCTAAACGAGTGCTCGGGGAGTGGCAGCTTTTAGAGCATGCTGATCGACCATTTGGAACCCTAAGTGATGGCGAACGTAAGCGAACTCAGATAGCTAGAGCCGTGATGCCAGATCCTGAACTGCTATTACTTGATGAACCAGTTGCCAGCCTGGACATCGGTTCAAGGGAAGCAACAATCAAAATTCTCGGGGGATACGCTTCTCATCCTGGCGCTCCAGCCATCATTATGGTGACCCACCACCTGGAAGAAATCCCAACTGGATTTACCCACGCGCTAATTCTTAAGGACGGCAAGATCTCCGCCGCAGGGCCGATTACGCAGACCCTGACCACTGAAAAGCTAAGCGAAGCCTACGGAATACCGCTCGAAGTGGTGTTCTTTGGGGGCAGGTTTGCTGTTAGGGCCAAGTAGGCTATGGCTAAGCCCTTAACTCTCTGGTATAGTTTCTAACTGGTGCTAAGAGCACTAAATCCCCATGAATTGAAAGATTTTCCTATGAAGGCTGACATCCACCCAAAGTATGAAGCAGTGGTTTTCCGTGACCTAGCTTCAGGAGTTGCATTTTTGACTCGTTCGACTGTGACAAGCACTAAGACAATTGAATGGGAAGACGGTAACACCTACGCAGTATTCGACGTTGAAATCTCATCTGCATCACACCCGTTCTACACAGGTAAGCAGAGAATTCTTGACTCAGCTGGTCGTGTTGAGCGCTTCAACGCTCGTTACAAGAAGTTTGGTGCTCAGAACTAAGTTCTGTTCACAAAAGAAATGGACCTCGATTGAGGTCCATTTTGCTTTAATCGAACTTCTTGACCGGCCAACCAAAAATTGGCTTGTAATCTGGCACATCCGTTTGACGCCACTTCGCGTAGCTCGCTTCAATCTCATCAGACCACTTAACTTGAAGATCATGGAGCTCTTGAGCTGAAGAAGGAAATGGCACAACAGGTTTCTCCTGTGCCATGAAGAATCTAAACATCCCTAGCCCAACGTGCCCTGCTGCAATAGCGTCGTCCTTGGCTGTATGGGCGTTATCTAGTGAGACGTTGTATCTTTCAGCGGCTGCTCCAAGGGTGCGCTTACCTTTGCGATATTTATCGATTGTTTTATCGATTACCAGCGGATCAATTACATTGCCAAATTCGACTGGATGTAATCCGTATCGCTTAGCTTCATAGTGCAAGATGGTGAAATCATAGGCAGCGTTGTAGGCGAGCACCGGAATACCTTCCGCAAAGCATGCATTAATTGCATCAAGAATCTCGGGGATTGCTATCTCTGCTTTTGGGGAGTCAACAACATCCTTGTCATAGTAGCCGTGCACTCGGCTGGCAATCTCTGGGATTGGAATACCAGGGTTGATGACCCAATCTCTTCCACCAGGCAAAATCACTCCACTTGAGTTCATTTTTTGAATCGATGCGGTGACTATTCGATCACCTCGAAGGTCAAGACCTGTCGTTTCAGTATCAAAGACAGCAATGGTGCTCAGCCATTCTGGGAGTTCTAGTTTTAGGTTGTTTTCATTCACGGTCTCAGACTAGTTGCCACCATAGACAAAGCGCTTTAGAAACAGGCGTTGATTAGACTAATTAGCAACCACAACACCGTCGAGGAATGGGCATGACAACAGCTGCAGAGCTAATGGAACTAGGTGAATCTCGCGCAATCAAAAAATCGATTGCTATTGCTGGGGTAACTACTGATTACTGGTTTTACCCGGCTCAGTTGGCTAAACCGGAGTCTGCGACAAATGTAGTCTTAGCCCACGGATATCGTGGCACTCATAAAGGTCTAGAGTCTTTTGCTGGGGGACTGAGTCAATTCAATGTGTATTCTCCTGATCTGCCTGGCTTCGGCATTTCTGCGCCTTTGAAAGGTAGACACAATTTAGAAAACTACGTTCTCTGGTTCAAGGGCTTTCTAGAGGGCATCAATGTCAATAATCCAGTGTTAATCGGGCATTCTTTTGGAACTTTACTAGTGACAGCCTGCGAAGCAGAATACGGATTGAGTAAAGCGCTGATTTGCATTAACCCAGTCGCTGGAGGTGTAACTAAAGGTGTTTCTCGATTCCTATTGCAGTTAGTTAAGGGTTTTTACTGGATAGCTCACATTCTTCCTCTTCCTCTAGGGATGAGAATGTTAAAGACTTGGATGCTAGTTGACGGAATGAGCGCATACACGACTAAGTCAAGAGACAAACAGCTTAGAAAGTGGATAAAAGCACAGCACAACAAGTACTTCAACAGCTTTGCTAACTCAGACGTGGTTTGGGAATCGTATATTGCTTCGGTGTCACACACAGTGCACCCTTACGTAGATAAGTTGAAGAAGCCAATACTGCTGGTAGCTGCCGAGCTGGATGAAGTTACACCGGTTAGCTCCGTTGTTGAAATAGCCGAGCGTATGCCCAACGCGCAGATTCACGTAATCAAAAACTGTGGGCACTTGGTGCACTATGAAGCAGCTGAAGAAACCGTAGAAGCAATGTCAAAATTCATAAATGAGCTCAAGTAATGGATGTTCTGCACTTTGACGCTAGGTTCATTCGACTAGATCACCATGATGGCATTAGTCGCTTCTCAGTTGAGCTAATAAAGGCCGTAGCGGACAAAGTTAAAGTTGTTGCCATAATCCATGACCCGCGCCAGCTTGAGCACCTACCCAGTGGCATCGAATATGTATTGCTGAACAACCCTCAATCACCTTTAGGATTCTTCATTGCCAAGAAACTGAACAAGCTGGGGGCTAGCCATGTTTTTTCACCCATGCAGATCATGGGAACAGCAGGTAGAAAATACAAACTCGTCCTTACCCTGCATGACTTAATTTACTATCGACACAAGAAGCCTCCCCAGGACCTGAACTTCTTAGTGCAACTTATTTGGCGCAGCTACCATTTGTCATACTGGCCGCAGAGATTGCTGCTGAACCGAGCAGATGCTGTAGCTACAGTTTCAAAAACCACTAAGCGGTTAATTGAACAACATCGACTAACTAAAAGAGAAGTTGGGGTCGTCTATAACGCTGCACCTGGTGAACCGGCAAGCACTGCTCGAACGATGCCAAAATCAAGATCTCTTTTATACATTGGCTCCTTCATGCCATATAAGAACGTAGAAACTCTGGTTAAGGCACTAGGGCTACTGCCGCGCTTTGAACTTCATCTACTGAGCAAGATCGATAAGAGTAGACAAGCTGACCTCGAGCAGTTAGCTAATGGAGTTGGAGCGAATGTTGTTTTCCACTCTGGTGTCAGCGATGAAGAATACGCGGGCCTGTTGAAAGAATCTTTTGCATTAGTCTCAGCAAGTCGAGATGAAGGCTTCGGCATTCCTTTAGTAGAGGCTATGCAGCAGGGAACTCCAGTAGTGGTATCCGATCTTGAGATTTTTCATGAAGTCGCAGGTACCGCTGGTAAATACTTCTCGCCAGATCAACCAGAGGAATTTGCATCGCGGATAGCTGAATTAGAGGATGCAAAACTTTGGGCAGAAGCCTCAAATCAGGGACTTAACCAAGCCAAGCAGTTCAACTGGGATTCTTCAGCTAACGCATTGCTAGAGCTATTTAGAAAGCTCGGATAGCGAAATAGGGTTGTAGCTGGAAACGGACCAGATTCCGTCAAGGTGTGTAAAAGTGTTCAGCGAAACATTGCCTAAACGATCACCATCTAGAGGGTATTTGTCCTCGCTAATAATCTTCATAAGCTTTCGAATAAGGGCTCCATGTGAAACAGCAAGAATTTTCTTTCCATCGTAAACGCTCGCCAATTGGTTCAAAAGATTAACGCTTCTGATGCGCAAGTCATCTAGCGCTTCTAAGCCAGGAATCTCTGAATGTGATTCATATAGCTTTCTCCACTCGCTGTGACTCATACCTTCAGCAACTCCAAAAGATCTTTCGATAAGTTCAGGGACAATCACAACTTCTAGACCTAGTGCCGAAGCAACTATATTTGCCGTGTCATTTGCTCTGGATAGGGGAGATGAAAGAATCAGGTCCCAGTTTGAGCCAAGCAGACGGTCAGCGGCTAACTTAGCCTGCTTGATGCCAGTTTGATTCAAGGGAATATCGCTAGAGCCTTGGAGGCGCAAATCAATGTTCCAGTCAGTTTGTCCATGCCGAAGTAAACCAAGATGGGTCTCAGTCAATGAGTAGCCTTTCTAAAGCAAGTGAGGTGTTGGCTTCAATTTTTGCGATTGCTAGTTCATCTGCTCTGGTCGGACCTATGTTCACAATGACAATGGGTTTTGAAGATTTGGCTGCTTGCTTGACAAAGCGATATCCAGAGTTCACGGTAAGAGATGATCCAGCAACCAAGATTGCATCGCTTTGCGCCAATTGGCTGAGTGCGAGTTCAACTCTTTCCGTTGGAACAGATTCCCCGAAGAAGACGACATCTGGTTTAAGCACTCCGGAACACTTTAAACAATTTGGAACTTTGAAGTCTTCTGTTCCATCAATCTCAGCATCTCCGTCTGGAGTAAATTCAACATTTATGTCCTTGCTAATTGCAGGATTCAGGTCTTTTAGCAGGGAGTCCATTTCGATTCGGGAAATGATGTTGCGACAACCCAAGCAAACCACTCGGTCTAAGCGACCGTGCAGGTCAATCACTGACTTACTTCCAGCTTCTTGATGCAATCCGTCGACATTTTGAGTAACAAGAAATTTGAGTGTTCCTTCAGATTCTGCTGTTGCTAAGGCGAAGTGGCCTGGATTTGGCTTCGCGAGCGAAATTCTCGACCAGCCGACGTAACTGCGCGCCCAGTAACGTTGCTGAGCAGCGAATGTGCCCATGAAAATGTCATAGGTCATTGGGTGTCTGGCAACTCTGCCTTCACCTCGGTAATCAGGGATTCCAGAATCTGTGCTAATTCCAGCTCCAGTCATTACGAACAGTTTCTTGCCAGCCAAGATGCGACGAGCGGCCTCGAGAGAATACGAGGCGGCGTCAGTTAACTCAGTTGAGTTGGAAGGATCTGATTGTGGCATTGCCTAAAGTCTAACTTTTTAGGGTTATCAAAAAGTTATAGCCCCGACTTTGGTAAGTCGGGGCTATAAAAGTAGCTGTCTCAAACTACGTGTCCGAGAGGGGACTTGAACCCCTACCCTCGAAAGGACTAACACCTCAAGCTAGCGCGTCTACCATTCCGCCACCCGGACTTATGGATATTTTGAGCAACAGTTCTAAATGTTACTACTAAAGCCTGAAAACTGAATTTGGTCAAGCCTCTGCCATTTTTAGCGAACTAGGGGTAGTTTTGGCATATGCCGAACGCTAGAAATGAACTCAGTAAGTTTGTAGCAGCACTTGAGAGACATTACGAGGCTGCTTCATCTGGACGAGGTGCGGATGATCCCGCTGTCGTAGCAGCTTACGAACACCTGAAAGCTGCGTTCTTGGACTACGAGGAGGCCCTCTCGGATGAGTTCGAGGAGATTCTGCCAATGGAGCTCGTCGAAGAAGATGAAGACTGGTCATGAATTTACTCCAAGCCATAGTGCTTGGAATTGTGCAAGGGCTGACCGAGTTCCTGCCAATTTCATCTAGTGCTCACGTACAAATAGTTTCTGAACTACTGAAAGTCCCGGGCATCTCCGACAAGAATTCAGCTACAACGGCATTCGTTGCAACAATCCAACTTGGTACCGAGGCAGCAGTATTGCTTTACTTTGCAAAAGACATCTGGAGACTTCTCTCGGCATTTTTCAAGGGCCTGTTTAGTTCAGAAGTTAGAAAGTCTCAAGATTTCAAAATGGCACTGTTTGTCATCATTGGTTCTATTCCCGTTGGCATCGTGGGTTATACCTTTAGACACTTCATTGAAGAAACAGTCAGAACACTATGGGTCATTAGCGTAACTCTCATTGTTTTTGGCTTTGTTTTGTTGATTGCGGATCGTGTCGGTTCTAAGACTCGCGAAATCAAGGAAATGAATGTGAAAACTGCAATTGGTTTTGGTCTTGGCCAAATGCTCTCGGTTATCCCAGGAGTCTCTCGATCTGGTGCCAGCATTAGCTTTGGTTTGTTTTCTGGCTTTACTAGGGCAGCGGCGGCTAGGTTCAGCTTCTTAATAGGAATACCAGCAGTTTTAGTCAGCGGTTTAATCGAATTCAAAGACAGTTACCAAAATCTTGATAGCAGCCTGATGACAGGAACAGTGGTCGCAACTGTCACTTCATTTATTGTTGGCTACCTTGTGATTGCAGGATTGTTAAGGTATCTGAACAAGGGTTCGTTCTTGCCTTTTGTTATTTGGAGAATCTTTGTAGGGGTTGCGCTGCTGATTATGTTAAGCGCTGGCTTAATTGCAGCCTAATTTTCGGTAGTTCCTTCACCTTCATTTTGACGAAGAAACTTTTCAAACTCCATAGCGAGTTGATCTGTGTTTAGTTCTTCAGCTTCAGATTCATCTCGAGCCTTCTCCAGTCCGGTGATATAGTTCTGCAAATCTTCATCGCCTTCAACAAAGTCGTCTACCGATCTTTCCCATTCGAAAGCAGAATCAAGCAATGGCTTGTGATCAACATTGAAGCTAAGCATGATTTCCAAATCATTCACCAAAGCCAGAGTTGCCTTTGGTGAAGGCATGGATGCCACATAGTGGGGGACTTGAGCCCAGATCGAAATAGTTGGCAGTCCTGCTTTTTCAAAAGCGTGGCCAAGCACAGATAGGAATCCAGATCTACCGTCATAGTTGCTTCGCTCAATTCCGTAGTAGTTCCGAACTGATGCGGTTTGGCTGTTCTTGTATATTCTGATTGGTCTGGTGTGGGGAGTTTCAGAGGCTATCGAACCAATCATGATTACCGAAGTAATCTCTCTGTCTTCGACAAGTTCAAGGATTTCATCGCGCAGATACTGCCATTGCAATGCTGGCTCTTGTCCAATTAGGAAATATAGGTTCAGGCTGGAATTAGTCAGTCCAGCCTGGTTGGATGGGCCCCAAAGTTCCAAGCTCGGCCAAACGAAATCTCTTTCGCCGTGTTCGTCTAGAACAATCACTGGGCGTTGCTTAGAAAAGTCGAAGAAATCTTGATCGTCAATGGCAAGTAACTGTTCGCACTGGAGGCGTTCACGAAGGTAACTGGCTGCGGAACTGGCAGATGCTCCAGCGTCAGTCCAGCCGTCTAGTGCAACAACTAGCACTCGGCCACTAAATGGGTTTTGGTTCTCGTTCAATTTCCACCATTTCAAGGTTTAGCTTCAGTTAGAACTCTATTTCATATAGCGCGGTTAGACTTTTCGCATAATGTTTGGCTCAAAACCCTCTTTCGCTGTCCTTTTCGACATGGACGGAACGCTCATCGATTCTGAGCCCTATTGGTTAGCCAGCGAGCAGGCGCTGGCCGCTGAACACAATGGAAATTGGACTCACGAGGATGGGCTTTCGGTTGTGGGGCTGAACCTAGATGAATCTTCTAAGGTCTTTAAGGACAAGGCAAGCGTAGATCTTGAACCCACTGAAATTGTCACTAGGTTGACTGCCGATGTGCAGAGCCAGCTGGAGAAAGTCATCCCTTGGCGCCCGGGGGCTAAAGAACTGCTTTTAGATCTCCGAATGCATGGCGTTAAAACTGCTCTGGTAACTATGTCACTGCGCAGAATGGCTCAACAAGTTGTGGACGCAATCGAATTCGATGCATTTGATGTCATAGTCGCTGGCGATGATGTCCTCAGAGGCAAGCCCCATCCAGAGCCTTATTTGAAAGCAGCTGAACAACTTGGCTTCCGCCCTGAACGATGTATCGCATTTGAAGACTCGATATCAGGCATTACTTCTGCAGAAGCGGCTGGCACAATGGCGATTGGAATTCCCAATTTTGTGACAATCCCTGAACAAGACGGAAGAATCCTTTGGGAAAGCTTCCAAGGCGTAACCTATAAAACTCTAAGAAAGTTTGTTAAATGAAGTCAGTGTTACGCGGCCCATTTGTGGCAGGGGAAAGAGTTCAGCTAACAGGTCCAAAGGGAAGATTGAACACAATCACACTCAGACCAGGAGCGGTCTTTGGAACGCACCGAGGAGACGTTAGGCACGATGACATTATTGGCAAGCCTGACGGATCAGTTATTGCGAATCAAGCTGGAGTCGAGTATCTAGTGTTACGACCATTGCTGAATGATTTTGTCTTGTCCATGCCCAGAGGAGCAGCAATCGTCTATCCAAAGGATGCTGCCAGCATCGTGACAATGGGAGATATCTTTCCTGGCGCTCGAGTAGTTGAAGCCGGTGTTGGTTCTGGCGCTCTGAGCATGTACTTGCTTAGAGCGATTGGGGAGTCGGGAACTCTCACTTCTTTTGAAAGAAGGCCAGAGTTCGCAGAAATTGCACAAGCCAATGTGGAAACCCAGTTTGGTTTTGTTCCCGATTACTGGAAAATCAAAATTGGCAGTTTGCAGGATGAACTTGGCGAAGTTGTGGCTTCCGGTTCTATAGATAGGGTCGTGTTGGATATGTTGGCCCCGTGGGAATGCATTGACGCCGTGTCCGAGGCTTTAGCACCAGGGGGAGTCTTGATTTGCTATGTCGCAACTGTCACTCAGCTTTCTAGGGTCGCTGAAGAGATAAAAGCTACCGGTAACTATGCAAATCCAGAGGCCTTTGAGTCGCTAGTACGCGGTTGGCACCTGCAAGGGCTGGCTGTGCGCCCAGAGCATCGAATGGGCGGGCACACCGGCTTCCTACTGACTGCTAGACGACTAGCCCCAGGAACAGTACTACCAAGTTTTAGCCGGAGGGCTAAACCTGAGTTTGCCGATGAAGACTTAGCAGTTTGGAATCCAGAGCACCTTGGTGAGCGTTCAGTTAGCGAAAAGCGTCTGCGTAAATCTGTTCGATCGGCCCAAAGCGCTGCTAGCTCTAAAAGTCAGGCTTTGGACAATTCCGAAGAGTAAACTTATCGAAACCTTTAGAAAGTAGATTTTCAGTGTCAAAAATCAAGTCGGTAGTAGCTTTATCTGCAGCCTCAGTCTTACTCCTAGCAGGATGTGCCTCTAATTCAAATCCAGCAACCAAGGCCTTTGATGGGCTTACCAAAACATGTGAGCAGTTCAAAGGTGGAGCTGAGATTGATCAAGTTAAAGTCACCGAAACTGCAGGCTCGATTCCAACAGTTGATTTCCCAACAAAAGCGGATGGAACTTCTGAACTAGCAGGCATCACAACTTCCCAGACAAAAGTTATCAAAGAAGGATCTGGCCCTGAGTTCTCTGGTAACCAATTGATGACATTTGAGTTCATTGTTGTTAACTCCTCAACAGGAGCAGTGCTTGCGAATACTAAGTTTGATGGCACCGACAAGGCAACTCAGATATTTGATTCAACCAGTACAAAAATATTCTGTGACGACCTAACCGGCGTCAAAGAGGGTAGTTTGGTGGCTTTTGCCAATCCAAAGAATGACCAAGACCCTAACGGAACTCTTTACGTCCTCAAAATTGAGAAGATTTATCTTCCACACGCTAATGGAGACCTTCAAGGCTTACCTACCGGGCTTCCATCTGTTGTTAGAGCACCAAAGACTGGTCAACCTGGTTTAGTAAAACCAAGCTTCTCCGCTCCCAATGATTTGCAAAAAGCTGTCTTGATCAAGGGCAGAGGAGAAGTTGCAAAAGCTGGAGACTCAGTAACCGTGCACTATGTTGGCTGGGTATGGGGATCAAAGATTGGCAGTCCTTTTGATTCATCATGGGACAGCGGCAACGGTCCTTCAACTTTTACTCTTAAGACTGGTGCTGGCGGAGTGATCCCAGGCTTTGTGAAAGCAATTGACGGAGAGGCAGTTGGGTCACAGGTAATTGTTTCAATGCCTCCGGCTGATGGTTATGGCGCTAATGGCAACGGGTCATCTATCCCAGCAAACTCGACGCTGCTTTTCGTAATCGACATCCTGGGTATCAATAAGTAATAGCGGTTAGGGCTGATGAGCGAGAAGAAAGTAAGCGCAATAAAAATATCTAAGCCTGAGCGCTTGTTTAACTTAACGTGCGCACTTCTATACACGACCCAAGGTCTAAGTAAAAACGAAATCTTAGGTTCGGTACCAGGCTACGAGGCTGAATATTCTGAAGGCGGAGATAACTCTTCACTTGAAAGAAAATTCGAGAGAGATAAAGCTAGCCTTCTGCACAACGGAATTCAATTGGAAGTTACTATCCCCGCTCACGAAGATGAAAATAACCAGGCCACGGTTTATTCGATAAAGCGAGAGAGCTTCTACTGGCCAAAAAATGTTAAATTCACTCCTCGTCAAATGGCATTGCTAAATCTGGCTGCCGAAGCATGGGTTGGTGGTTCACTCTCAACGGCCGCTAGTCGGGGAATCACAAAGTTGCGAGCAATGGGTGCAATTGGTGAAGATTCAGATATCGTAGGCATTGCACCTCGTATCCAAGCGTCTGACCCATCCTTTAGAGATCTAAATAACGCGATCTCCGATCACCAAGTAGTGAATTTTGACTATCGAAACCCTAAGAACGGTGAGATTCTAACCAGAACGTTGCAACCATGGTTGCTCCAAAAGATTGCTGGGCAATGGCTTGTGATGGGCTTTGATGAACTTCGCAATGAGCCGAGAAACTTTATGCTGCGAAGAATCGTCAGCAAGGTGACAACCGCTAAGCCAACTAGAAATTTCACAGCACCTAGCCTTGAACAAATAGCAGCAACTGTTGGAGAACTTGATGCGCTCGCTCAAAAACAAGTGGCCAAGATTCAAGTTAATCGGGATTCTGAAGCTTGGTTTAAGTATGAGTTGGACTTACAAGGAAATAGCTCATCTGACGAAGTGAGCATTCACTATCACGACATCTATGTTCTTGCCGAAGAACTAAGAGAGTATGCGGGTGAGATTACAGTGCTAAAGCCAGAAGCACTCATTCAGCTTGTCCGCGCTGGGTTCGAAAAGGTGGCAAACGACCATGTCTGATCAAATACGCCTGGATGACTCGGATCGCTATAACCTCATGCTCGCTTTGACCGGATTACTTGTTCAAGGGGATGAGTATGAAGTTCAGGAACTAGCTCAGCGATTTGAAGTTAGCAACGAAGAGATTGTAAAAGCCGTTAAGAACATTGGTTTCATGGATATGGCTCACTTCGATAATCCAGACCGTTATGTCGTTGATTACGATGCACTCGAAGAAGGCTATGTGAGGATTTCTTACAACATTGACAATGTTGTCGAAGATGTTCCTCGTC